>Ga0257106_1000017_pt1 | contig 85584 bp, 52 predicted proteins | sample LP_taG_3_FD_190177 | JGI IMG/M metagenome (GOLD analysis project Ga0257106, IMG submission 190177) | Marine microbial communities from Northeast Subartic Pacific Ocean, Canada - LP_J_2011_P26_10m | ecosystem: Environmental > Aquatic > Marine > Oceanic | place: Canada: Northeast Subartic Pacific...
GGCGCCGGTATCACCATCGAACCGTACTGGGCGAGCTTGTTTTCCAAATTCTTGCAATCCAAACCGGTTGAAGAGTTGATCTCCAACGTCGGCGGCGGTGGCGGCGGTGGCGGCGGTGGCGGTGGCAGTGGCGGCGGTGGCGACGCTGGCGGTGGCGGTGGCGGTGAAGCCGCGAAGGAGGAAGCGGTGGAAGAAGAAGAAGAAGACATGGGCTTTGACTTGTTCGATTAAACAACAACAACACACATTAGTTTGGTATACCTCAAATATAAAAAGAGACGACACGCATACCACCTGTGTGGCGTGGTGACTCCACGCGTGTGATTGAAGAAAGTTTAGTAGTTTCGTATCCAAATGCTGCGTATACAATAGATTAGTTGTTTTCTTTAATTATATGGTATAAAGTACAATCGTCGCCGTCGTGTTATCAAAATCAACAACAATCAACAACAACGTATATTCGTTATTTAAATACTGTAGGAGAGCTAGTATTTATTATTCTCTCTCTCACATCTACTACATCACGGACATTTTTCGTCGGAGTCTGAGATGCACGTCCCGACTCCGGCTTGCCCTCGGATGGCTTTGTGAATGTTTCCGCCTTTTGTCATGTCAAAAACGACAATTGGCAAATCGTTCTCGCGGCACATCGTGATTGCCGTTTGGTCCATGACACCCAATCCTAACCTTTGAACGGTCTCGTACGATAACCTCTCGTATTTCTTCGCGTTTACATTTTGTTTTGGGTCCGAGCAAAACACGCCGTCTACTTTCGTCGCTTTTAACACCACTTGCGCGTTGATCTCCGCCGCTCTCAACGCCGCTCCCGTATCGGTGGTAAAAAACGGATTCCCCGTCCCGGCGCCGAAAATAACCACCCTCCCTTTCTCCAAGTGCCGCATAGCGCGTCTCCTTATGTACGGTTCCGCCACTTCTTTAATGCTCAGCGCCGACAACACTCTCGTTTGGACGCCTTTCGCTTCAATCGCGCCTTGCAACGAAATCGCATTCATGACCGTCGCCAACATCCCCATGTAATCCGCAGACGCGCGATCCAAATGCGCCCCTTCGTGGCTCGCGCCCCGAAAAAAGTTTCCTCCGCCAACCACGACGGCAATTTCCACCCCAGACATGCTCGCCGCAACAATCTCGCCCGCTATGCGTTCCACCACGCGCGGGTCTAAACCAAAGTTTTGTCCGTCTTTCGAGGTGTTTCCCGATAACGCCTCGCCGGAGATCTTAAGCATCACTCGCTTCCACTTCGCGTTCGCCGGAGTCGTCTCGCACTCGTCGTCGCTCATGTTTTTGTTTTTATTTATTTTGTTGTTAATGTTGTTGTTGTTCTTCTTCGAGGAGAGAGAGGTGGCGTCTTTACCCTTTGTTGTCTTTCCCTCGTCCTCGTCCTCAGAGTCGCTCGCTTTTTTGTTCTTCGACATCAAGGTCGAACTCATGCTGCTAAAGCTGCTACTTTTCGCGGTCGTTTCGAAAGCTCCTAAAACTCCTCCTCCTAAGTTTCGCGAGCTTAACGTTGTCCGTCGTCGTCCTTCTTCTTCGGCATCGCTGCTCGTTTCAAAAACACCTCCTCCTCTTTGATTGTTAACCGCTTTGAATGCAAATTTTTTGCCGCCGCCGCTTAAGAGGACGACGACGCTTCTCCTCCTCCTCCTCCTCCTCGATGCGAGCGCTTTCGTACTCGCAGCATTAGCGCAAGAAGGAAAAGAAGGAAAAGAGGAGGTCGCAAAGCAACAACTTTTACGCGTCGTCGTAATAATAAAAGGTGTTGTTGTTGTTGTTGTTGCGTTCATCTCATATACTACTATACCAAAGAGAGAGAAAGAGGGGCGATTCTTTCTGAGGAAGAGGGGGGGGAAAACTCTCTTTTCTTCTTCTTCTTCTTTGTTGTGTTTGTGAGAGAAGTGTTTTCGCAGAGAGAAAAAAGTATGAAATTTTAGGTCAGAACAGACTGACAGAGAGAAGAGAAAAGAGAGAAGAGAGAGAAGACCAACCCTCGCTTGTTTTTTCGTTTCGGTGGCTTTTTCGGTAGATTTTTGTGCAAACTTTATCCTCTTTGTTTTTTTTTCTCATCAGTTTTTGTTCGTTATTATAAACAACGAATTTCGAAGTTTAAGAGGAGGTGTCAGAGAGCGAGAAGAAGGACAGCACTACATAAGCGTCCTCACATCGAAAAGAGCTGTTATATATATATATAAAGAGAGAGAGAGAAACGAGAGAGTATTTATAGAGAAGGAGACAAGGATATACTAAACGAAATTAGTAGTAAATATGAAATTGGAACAAAAACAACATCCCGACGGCGTTGGGTTTTCTCTTCGCGTGTCAACCAAAACCAAAACCACGAACGGGCTAAACTTGGAAAAAGCCATCGAACGAACGAAAATGAAAATTCAGAGAGAATTAAAGACGAGACGAGCTTTGAACGTGGAGATTCCGTTGGCGTCGATAACCTTCGCGAGAGCGAAAGTGAACGAACAGTTTCAGGTGTGCGCCGCAAAGACGAAAACGAATTCGACAAAAGCAGATGAAAAACGTATTAAAATACCGCTCGCGAGAATGTTAAAAAATAATCGAGAAGGTATCGTGGTAAACGCGATGGGGAAAACGACCGCGGTGTTCTTAGCCGGCGGTTTAGCCGGCGCTTTGGCGAAAACGTGCACCGCTCCGTTGGATCGATTGAAAATTATCATGCAAACGTCTGGAGCGTCGCAACAAAGCGCGGCGGCGAAAGCGGCGGTGAGCGGAGGTTTAGTGCCGGCGTTTATGGCGATTGGTAAGAGCGAAGGTTTGGCTGGGTATTGGAGAGGGAATACGCCGCAAGTGGCGAGAGTGTTGCCGTATTCCGCGACGATGTTGTTCGCGTACGATTTTTATAAGAAGAAATATGCGGATAAGAAAACCGGCGAGTTGAGCGTGCCGGGGAGACTCTTAGCCGGAGCCTCGGCGGCGTGCACGGCGACGATTGTGACGTATCCGTTAGATATCATTCGCTTACGTTTAAGCGTAGACCCGACGACGACAAATATGGTAGCAGTGTTTAAAAACATTTTGCGAGAGGAAGGCGTGATGGCGTTTGCGAAAGGTTTACCAGCGACGTGTTTGTCCATCGCTCCGTATTCGGCGTTGAATTTCTGCGCGTTTGATTTGTTCAAACAGACCATCCCGGAAGAGATCCGCAACGAACCGCAGGGAATTGCCATGGCCTCTTTAATGGCTACCGCAGTTGCCACTGGTTCGTGCTATCCACTCGATACCGTGAGGCGGCAGATGCAAATGAAATCGAGCACGGCGACGAACATAGTCGTCGCGGCGAAAAACATCGTCGCCACGCAAGGCGTAGGCGGCTTGTTCAGAGGCTTCGTTCCCAACGCCGTGAAGAATATGCCGAATAAGTCTATTCAGTTGACCACGTACGACGTCTTGAAAAAGTTCATCGCGAGAAGTGAAATCGCGTACGAGGCTGAGAAGAAAGCGTATTTAAAAGACGTGAAAATGAAACGCGTTTAATCATCATCCGCAGGACGCTGTTAGAGCACGAGACGGAAGAGAGAGAGAATAATAAGAATAACAACAACAACAACAACAACATCATAAAAGAGAAGAGAATAATAAGAGAGTCATCACGTTTAATATAATAAAAAGGTTTATATGTTTATATATAATTACAACTCGCGCTCGACACAACAAACACCAAAGCGACACCATCCAAGCGCATTCTTTCAAAACATTCCCGTCGGAAAGAAAGACGTAAAAACGGATATATGTATACATTAATGTCCGCCATCTTCCTTGTGAGGGTATTCAAACAACCCCAAATCGCCTCCCCACGGCCATTGCTCTCTCGACCTTCGTTTCAAGTACGAGTACGCCGGTTGTTCCTCTCCGTGGCCGTGTTCCGCCGTCGCGAAGGAGTACACGCCAAACGCTGCGCACGCCGGAATGGCCAAAAACGTCACCGTTCGCCACTTGTTCATTTCAGCTGTTGTTGTTTGTTATCATCATCAGCATCAAAGAGATGGATGGTATTTGAGAGAAAAATGGTCAGACAGACTAAAGAAGGAAAAGGAGGAGGATAACACTCGTTGACTTTCTCTACTCAAAACAAAGTAAAACGAATACAATAATCACATCAAAAGCACTGCTGCTTTTCTCGTTATTAGTATTATTCCATTCTTAGTCAACGACAAAAGGGCGAGCGAATATCTGTCGTCATCAAAGAGAGAAAAAGAGATCGTATCGTTGTCGGGGAAAGAAGAGACGATGCGATCGATCGACTTTTTTTCTCACCTATTTCTTCTTCGATGCTTCCACCTCCGCTCATGTTTCTCCTCGTCCCCGCTTGAAAACCACCACGAGGAGTCAAGCGACTTTGTGAAGAAGATGCCGCGCTTTTGAGCGCCTTTTTGATTGCCGTCGCTCTGAACATAATACTTTTAAGCAAGAGTGAAAATGAATAGTATAACGGAGTTATTCAAAGGGAAAAAATGAGAAAAAAATTGCACAAACTACTACTACTACTTCTCTCTGCTGTTTAGTTCTTTTATTATTAGTATTAGTATTAGTACTACGACGAACTGTGCACTACGTTTTTGTCGCGTTTCTACGTGCTATGACGCTATATTCGAGCTATAGAAAATCTCTCTCTCTCTCTTTTTCTCTCTCTTTCTTCTTTCTTGTATTCAGGAGGAGGCTTGGAGTTTTTCCAACAGTTTCCGCTTCTTCTCGGCGAGAAGCTTTTGGATGTCTTCTTCTTCTTCTTCCAAATCTGCTTTTCTTTTTTCACCTCCTTTCTCCTCTCCCTCTTCGTTTTTCCCTTCTTCTTCTTCCTCTCGTTCTTTTTCCTCTTCTTCTTTGTCTTCTTCGACCGGAGCAGGTGGTAAAACTTCGATCGAGACGATTTGGTTTCCTTTCTTTTCGATCCCTTGCTTTTCCAAGATTTTCTCCGCGCCGTCCTCCGTACCGTCTTCCACGTACACGGTTTCTTTCCCGTGCAACGTTTCTACTTCGAAAAAACCACCCTCTTTAGCCTCTAAAGCGGTCAACTGTAATGTTGTTCTCACGTCGTGTTCGTTCGAGTGGCACTTTCGAAACTTTTTCGAAGGCATGGTATAAATAACCGCGTACGTCTCTCGTCCTTGAATCTTCACGCGTTGGTTTTGCTTTGGATTTTTCGGCACTTCCACTCGATTTTGGAAGAAATCGTCCACGGCGCCGATGCCTTTACACTTCTTGCACACCTCATCTTCGTTCATCGTACCTCCGTTATTACCGAGAACGCCTTTACCGAAACACGTCCGGCAGCTCCCGCGGGTGAGTACCGTGCAGTTCGCGCACGCGACGCCGCCTTTCCCGGTTCCGTTACATTTCACGCACACCGTCTTAAACGGTACCATGGCTAACTTCGTGCACCCGTTTATGCTCTCTTTGAACGTAATGTTGATCAAAACGTCCGATTTTTCTAATCCGTTGACTCCGTTTTCTCGGTCGTATTTCAGCCTTTTCAGCGGGTCCGACAGGCAGTGAAACGCGACCGTCATCGACGCGAATTTCTTCGCCACATCAGCTTTCTTCTTCTCATCGTCACCAGATGGTCCTCGATACTTATCCGGATGATATTTCAGCGCCAATAACCGGTAGGCTTTTCTGATCTCCTTCTCCAAGGCTGTCGGCGAGACGCCCAAGATGTCGTAACAACTTTCTTCTTTCCCGTTGTTCTTGTTCTTCTCATCACGAGTACGAGCAACCATGACGACGACGACGACGACGATAAAGACGTCCTTTCGAAAAGAAAGAGAGCGTTTAGAGAGAGTGAGAGTTTAGACTCTCAAAGAGAAGCGCTGATCCTCGATCAAACTCGCTCTTATTTAATCGCTTGTCGTGTGTGAGAGAAATGACGAACTTTTCCTCCATTTCCCCGCACTTATATACGCGCGCATAGAGAATAAAGACGAGCGCTCTGAGTCGCAAAAACACCAACGACGCCTCCGCAGCGATGCCTCCTAATGCCCCCTCTGCGTTGCCAATCAATTTCGTGGAAAATATGATATCAGAAATAAACGCACACTCGACGCCAGAGGTGCAAGCGAAAGCGCTGATCGCTTTAGCGGCGCTCTCGTTACGAGTGAAACTCGACCCCGAGAGTTTCTTACGGGTGGTTGAACCAATCTTGGACGTTTTGGAGACGAAGAATAATGATAATAACGATGATATTAAAAACGATGATTTCGAAGGCGTAACCGCCGCCGCCTTGGCCGCCCTGAGCTGCTTCCTCGGGAACGTGGAACGAGCACATCGAGAGATGCTTCGAAACGAACGAAAAGGAGTGAAAATAGTACTAAAAGCGATCTCAAGAGGGATGGAGGAGAATGAACGAGTGAAAATCGTCAACGGTCTGGACTGCTTAGTGTGGACGTGCAGAGATAAACAATGCGCGAGTTCTGTTTTAGTGGGAGATGATGGGAAGAGAGTCGTCGAAGAGGCGAGGAAAATGTGCGAGGTGGAATACGTCGAGGGGAGGTATTTTCCCGGAGAGAAGAAGAGCGGCGACGATTCAGACGACGATACTAATACTAATAGCAATAATAGTAATAATAATAGCGAGGAAACGGCGAAGGAAAAAGATAAGAGCACGAGCAGTGACAACAACGGTAGCAAAAACAACGGAAAAGAGGAAGCGAAAAGAGTCCACTACCGGCGGCAGGAAGACGCGGTTGCGCCGAAACAAATCGTCGCCGGCGCGTTTGAGCTCTTCGTAGCTTTGTCCGTCTTGGAAGCGGAGAAGATTACCATGGAACACGGCGGTTTAGAGGTGTTCGCATCGGCAATAAAACGAGTCGGGGGTGGTGACGAAGGCGTTGATATCTTCACCAAAAACGAAGAGGCGAAATATCTCGAACACTTCAAAAACGGAGGCAGTTTGAACCCGAGGGAAGATCTCGAACGCCTCGAACAAGACGAAATAAACGAAACCGCCTCTCGCGCGTTAGTTGGAATCAGCTGTTGCTGCAAATTTCCAGGCACTGCTTTGAAGCTCTGCTCGGACGAAATCGTCGTTCGTAAAATAGCCACGTTCATGACGAGCTCGGACCCGAACGTCAAGCAACAAGCTTTGGCGTTGTTCACCGCCGTCGCTCGAGCGCCCGAAACAAAACCCTTGATCGAGAAAGCCTTGAGAGGGGCGAGAGATGTCGTAAAGAGCGTTTAGTTATTTAATATATAAGTCGTCCGGTCGCACTCATTTGCATGTATACATACAATTTCATTATTACCACGTACGAGTAGATAGTCATCGTACTTATTCTTCGTTTGCTCCAGTTCTTCCCCACAAAAATTAATCATCTCCTCTTCGCCTAAACGCTTCTTCTTGTAGCGATTTGAGAGACAAAATGAGCCATCGCCCGAGAAAAGAAAAAGAAGGGAACGAGGAGGAGGCGATGACGACGACGATTCAGACGACGAAATCTGGCGCCGCGGACCTCTCTCTCTCCATCGCGGAGACGAACAATTTGAGGAAGAAATTAGGCCTCGCGCCGTTAAAAATGGATTCGAATCCGAAAGACGACGAAGACGATACGGACGGCTTAAAAGCCGCAGAGAAGATCTTGAAAGAAAGAGAGGAAAAGAAACTGCTCGAATTGAAACGAACGGAACAGTTGAGAGAAAAGTTGAACGAACGAAAAGCGAAAAAGTTGCGCGATGAAGACCAAATGCGAGCGAGGAAGTTATACGAAGGAGAAGGCGAAGGCACAGAGGAGGAGGACGCGAAAGCGTGGGTGGAAAAATCGAGAACGATGAAGAAGAAGTCGAAGAAAAAAGGGACGTCTGCCGCAGATATAATAACGAGCAGATACGAGGAGGAAGAAGAGGAGCACATGTCCGTTGAATACACGGAGAAAGACTTGGCGGGATTGAAGGTGGACCGCGCGGCGTTGGAACACGTCGCCGAGGAGAGAGGAATTCACTACGAGGGAGAAGGTGGCGTCGTTTTAACGTTAGCGGATAAGTCGATTTTAGATAGCGATTCGGAGGACGAGTTGGAGAACGTTCAAATAGCGGAAAGAGAAAGGGTTTTGAAGAATAAAAAGTTAGCTGGAAAGGGAAATAAGAAGGACGAGATTATGCGCGAAGACGAGGACGAGTTGACGGGATTGAAAGAGAAGAAGATTTTGTCCAAGTACGACGACGAGTACGGAGAGGAAGAGAAGGACGAAAGATTCGCGACGTTAGATGGCACGGGAGGAATTCAAAAAGACGCCGAGGAGATTCGGAAACGAAACGCGAGGGAGTTGAAGTTACGGATGGCTGGATTGGTGAGAGGCGAATTGACTTCCGCGGAGGTGTCAAAAACAGCCACGCAGACAGACGCGTATACGAAAGAAGAGGAAGAGTTTATGAAGTTCAACAGTAAGAAGAAGAAAAAAGGGAAAACAGGCAAAGAAGATAAGCCGAAGAAGATGCGAAAGAAGAAGAAGAAGAAAGAAAACGAGGATTCAGACGACGAGGATGGTGGATTTGACGTATCAAAGTTGGAAAGCGACGAGTTGGCGAAGGAGGCAAACGCGGCGGGAACGCACAGAAGATCGAGGAAGAATGGCGGCGGCAACGCGGGAGAAGAACAGCCGTCTCGAGACGACGAGGCGTGGGCCAAGGCAATGGACAAAGCGAGAGATAACGTGGACGAGAAGATCTTAGCCAATTTAGCCGGCGATACTAAGAAGGGCGATGAAGAACCGTTAGATTTCGCCGCCTTTGAGGAAGAGGACGACGAGTTGGAACGAGCGCTCGCATCCGCACGAGAAACGAAAAAGAAAGAAAAGCAAATCGTTCCCGCGAATGGGGAACAATCTTTGTTTCAACGCATCGCCAAGCTCGAACGAGAAAAGCCGACCGATATGAACGCAGACAATGATGAAAATAACGATAAAAATTTGGCCCTAACGGATGTCGCTGAATTCTGTCGCGGCGTCGGCGCGGATACGTCTGGCGGTGACGACGAAAATAACGCGTTCGTCGCGAGAGGGAAAACCTCTAAAAACTTGAAAATGAAAAGAGCCAACCACGTCGAAGAGGACACCGAGGGAGAAGTAATCGATTGGGAGAAGGCGCGAGCGGACAAGTTACCGGACGAAGAAGACGAGGACGCTCCGCAAATTGTTCAGAGCGGCGATGGTGCCGTCGATGTCAAAATGGAAGACGGCGAAGGAGCGGTTAAAGAAGAAGAAAAGCCTAAAATCCATCCATCGCGCAGAAATATTGGTTTAGCGAGCATTTTACAAGACATGAAAGCCTCCGGCCAGCTCGAAGGTAAAGGACCGCGTTGGAGTGGACGCGCGAACGATTTGAAAGATCACCATGATCGCAAACGCGTATTAGAAGCCTCTGGAGTGATTGAAGAACAAGATGGCGGCGGCCCGTCGTCCGAAACTCGAAAGTTCAACTTCAAACTCGATAAGTACGACGAGTTTGGACGCACGTTGACTCCAAAAGAAGCCTTCCGCGAGTTGTGCTGGAAGTTTCACGGCAAAGCGCCCGGCGCGAAGGCGAAGGAGAAGCGTTTGCGCAAGTACGAAGAGGAGCAAAACGCGCTGCGAGGTGGCGATAGCAACAAAGCTGGCAGCACAATTGAACGAATGCAAGCGGTTCAAAAAACAACCGGTGATTCGTTCGTGGTGTTGTCAGGTAAGATTAGTGAAGGACAGAGACGAAACGCAAAGTAGATGCACGTCTACGAGTACGTAGTTTTAATAAAATTATATTTTCCAAAGCGCCGAGAGCGAGGAATCAATTCCACCGAGGCAGAAGCCCAAGCAGAAAATCAGTATCGAAACTAAAACGCAAAAGAGATAGTTTACGTTTTGGCGCAGAATAAATTCTAAATCGTTCCTTAAATCGTTTCTCGTCATCGTCGCCGTCGCACTCAACTCGCTCGCCACTCGCTTCATCAAAATCTCATACTTCTTTCTTATTTTCATTTCTGTCGCCTTTGTCACTAACCCTTCCATCCATCTTTGAGTGTCCAACCGTTTCAGCCATCTCAATCGCACATCAACCACACACACAACTGCACGCGAATTACCGCTTATTTTATCCAATCTGACAAAACTCTCCACCACGAACATATCCGCAAACAGCATCCCTTTGGTTTCGCAAAAATTTTCAAGTTTATTCTTTTCATAATCACAGACGACAACTTCGGTCACCTCACACACGCCAGTCTCGGAGAGTTTACCGATCGATTTCGGCACGAACGGAAAGGAAGGCGCAGGTGCTTTGTATTTGTACGTTATCTTATCATTCTCTTTCGTCACCGTCACGTCGTACGCGCGTATCTCGCTCGTTTCTAAAACAGAAACGAAAACTTTCTCAACGATTTCGAGAACACTTTTCTGAGTCGCTTCTTCTTCTTTTCGGATTTGGACGGTCAGGACGCGTCGCATCGGAGTCGTCGTCGTCATCTCTTCTTCTCGTTCTTGTTGTTCGTTCGCCGACTTTTGATTCCCCAATCGTTCTGCCGCCGCTCGTCCTCGTTGGTCAGAAGACATGATCTGTTTTTTAAAGTTCGTGATCGTGTATTTTTTGTTTTTAGCGATTTTTCAGTTCGAAGCGTTTATTCTAAAATACGAGAAGGAAAAAGTATTCGCAAAACATGAACACAGAAGGACGCACAAACAGTTAGTTCATCGTCATCATCATCATGGGGGACGACGACGAGAAGAGCTCTGAGGTGATTAAAGCTTTGACGCGGAAATCGAAAGCCATCGAAGCGTCGTTCCAGAACGCGTTCAACTCGTTAAAAGACTCGATTAAAATTTTAAGCGAAAAGCACAAAGAAGAAGACGAAGGAGAAGTCGTCAAACGGGCAAAGACTATAAGAGATGAGGCATCGAGAAAAGTGGAGAAGGAGCAAGGAAAGAGTCCGATGGGTGCGCAGATGCGAGAGCAAATGGCACAGAGAATCGCGGAAGCGAGCGATGCGTTGCAAAAGAAGAGAGAGAAGGTTGCAAAAGAGGTGAAGAAGTAAAGGAGAAGAAGAAGATCGAGAGCTAATGTGTTTGAGAGAGATTTTGCGACGAGGGAAGAAAACACATTTGTTTTAATCGATATACATACACGCGTTTCTAATCTGCGCTCTATCTGCTACCACGACTACACCACCGCATCTACTGCTACTTCGTAATACCTCCTGTCGAACCCGGCTTTCGCCCTCGCTTCGTCGTTAAACGGCGGTTTCAACGCCCCGTAAAATTTCTTCTCGACAATCTCGCGAAAGATTTTCACCGTCTCTTCGCCGCCGCGTTCCGACGCGTCTCCTAATAGAAACTTGAACCATTTTAAACCAGCTTTGACGTGGCCAATTTCTTCCGGGTACACTATCGTCTCGAGCAATAAAGCGCTCTCCTCGTCCCCGTTCTCTCGAAACTTGTTAATCGTATTCGGCATGACGTCTAATCCTCGCGCTTCGTGCACGCAGTGTTCGACAACCAGTCGATGCATCAACGAATCCGACGTTTCCATCGCAGACTGCCATAATCCATCGTGCGCGGGAAAATCCCCGTATTTTCCTCCTATTTCTTCTAATCTTTTCGTTAACAGTAAATGGTGTTTCGCTTCGTCTAAAGCCACGCGTACGAAATCGTCGAAGAACTCTCTCTCCTTTTCCACCTCGTGTCCAAATCTTGCGATAATATCCCAACTTAAATCGATCGCCCACGACTCGATGTGCGATAACGAGTGTAAAATCTTCCGTCTCGACTCGATCGAGCGACCAGAACCGAGTTTTAACTTGTTCGAGTTCGACGAGACGATGGTCACCAGCGCGTCTCTTTCCGGTGTCTCTTTCACAAGTTTTCCCGTGGAACTCACATCTCTGGCTTTGAGGATGCTTTTCCCGTCGAACCATTTCTTCGCGATAACTTGAGTCAAAAGGGCTTTTTTATGCGCAGATGGCGTCGAGAGTACCTCTAACGCGGCGTCGTGTAAAGTCGCCCAGGTTTTTAAGTTGAAATCATCATCATCATCGTCCATTTTATCCGAACTTCCGCTCTTTTTGTGCGTAGTGGAGTGTGGAAATTTCAAAATCATCTCCCCACAAATTTACTCCATCATCAAGTGTACACACGCTTGATATCAAAGAATCCAAAAATGTCCGCGTCTGCTGCGACGGAGGCTATATCTCTCTTCCCTCCGGGAACTGTAGTTTCCATCGTCAACGTGAACAGCAAACCAGAACTGAACGGGAAACCAGCTGTGGTTGTGCAATTCGACGAAACGAAATCTCGATTTTTAGTCCAAGTGAAGGAGACGAAGGAGAAGATTTCTTTGAAGAGCAAGTGTTTGTCGTTGAAGGTGGTGAAGGAGGAGGAAAAGGAGGAGGAAAAGAAGGAGGAAAAGGAGGAGAAGGTCGTCGACGAGTACGAGGAGAAGGAGGTGAAGCGACAGAAAGTCGAGGAGGAGGAGACGAAGGAAGAGGAGGAAGAGAAGTCAAATCCGTCGTCGTCTCCACCAACGAAAAAGGAAGCAAAAACGACGAAAACAAAGAAAACGACCACCAAGCGCGCTGAAAAATCCGGCGCGGATGAAGCGGATAAGAGACGAAAATACGCGCAGAAGTCGTTGTGGTTTACACCTTGGAACGAGAAGAACAACTTTGATAGCTTTGATCCGCCGGTACCGGTTGACGAGGACGGTAAGTACACCTTCCCGAACGAGGACGAATCGACAGTCGTTTCTCTGAAGGAGAAGTATAAAGCGATGAAAACGGAGGAGTTGAAGAAATGGTGCAAAGCGAATGGATACACCACCGGTGGGAAGAAGGAAGAGTTGATTTTTAAGTGCATCGGCGGTGAATTGTACGGCAGATTGACGAAGTGTCCGCACTGCGCGAAAGGGAACAACGAGAAAGTGCCGCATTTGAACGTGAGATACGAGAGTCCGTATCACGTGTCCAGGGATAAGGAGAAATTAGGGAGAGGCGAAGTGCACTGTCCGGGGACGTATGACACCGAATCCATGTGCTTAGTGCGATGCAACTTTTCGCAAAAACTGAACGAATTCGAAAGGCCGAAATGGCGAACGTACGAGGAGTATTTGATTGAAAATCCGCCGTTGACCGAGGAAGAGAAGAAGAAAAAGGAGGAAGAGAAAAAGAATAAAGTGAGTTCGAATGTACCGACGGAGAAGTTACAAAAACTGGCCGAGAGTGGTGTGCAAGGCGCCGTGTTAGCGAAGGAGTTCATTCGAATCTGCAACGAGGAGAAATTGTCTTGTCCGGACAATTTAGGCGAGGCGGGTTCGCAAGTCTTGGCGTGGATGAACGTGGAGAAGAACGTAAACGACGAAACCGGAGACGTTTTGCTCGAAGAGGTTTTCAAGGATGCCTTGGAGGTGTGGCCGAAACAAAAAGCCAAGTCGGAAACGCAAGCGTTGTGCGCGGAAAACCAACCGTTAGTTGACGCTTTGAACGATTTGGTGATGAAAGCGAGAAAATTGGGCACGAACGTCGTCGAGGCGTTTAAAGTGAACGCCTACGCCGGCGCGGCGAAAAACATCAGTTTGTTAGATTACGACGTGACAAAGCCAGGCAGCGGGAAAGGCATGTTAGGCAAAACGGTAAAGGGACAAAAGGTGGGTAAAGTTGCGGGTATTGGCAAAGGTATCGCGGAAATGGTCGATCATTGGATCGATAACGGTCGCCAGACGTTTGGTAAGAAATGGGAAGAAGAAGGTTTCGACGCCGCCGCCGCCGTTAAAGAAAAGGAGATTGATTCAGCATAAACAAGCAAACATACATACACAAATAAAGTACACAAGTAAACAATAAACACGTCGCTATAAAAATCTTCTATACGACATGCATTATTAATAAAATACACGCGCTCCTCGCTTTATTTCCAATCATCATTCTCCTTCGAGCGACTTCTCCGCCACGCGTTTCAACATCTTCACCCGCCATTGTTCCATATCCTCCTTCGCGTATCGAAAGCTACTCTCCCAATCCATCCCTTCCTTTTCGGAGACGTACACTCGTCTCGTCTCTATAATTCTCAACGCGGCCGACCTTAAGATTGGATCCGCGCTTTGCAACATGCTTCGCACGAAACTCGTTCCAGAGAGCATGCTGTGTTTCTCCTTGTGCGTTAAAATCTTACTCGTCGTCTCGCTCACGTTCACGTCTTCGCTGTACTCGTTTCCGAACCCATCGTCCTGCGCCATGACCAGTCGTGTTGCCGCCATCGTCGCGTACGACTGGTAAATGTCCGAGCACTTTTGCTCCGGCGTTTTCGTGTCTGATTGATTTGTCCACAGGGAATTCGGGAGTCGAAAGGGAGCAGTCATATCGTCATCGTCCGCCTTTCCTCCTGCGTTAAGAAAAATGCTTCGCCGCCTCATTTTGCGAGAAATCGGTAGCATCGAGTTGTTCCTCGTCGTCGCCACGTGCGGGGCCATCATCATCATCGTAAACAAGTAGAACAAACCTATCCTTTTTTGTTAGGTAAAATTCGTATCTAAACTACCCTTTTTTAGGGGAAATGTCTGCACTTTATCCAAACTTAAGTTGTTGTTGTTGTCTGGTGATGCTCCGATGATGCTTTCGGTGGCGGCGAGAACGACGGCAATCCTGCCACCAAATAGGATAAGAAAAAGAGTCACCGCGTCTTCATCATCGTCAGCGAATAATGCGTTTGTGGTGAAATCCAGACCGGAAGTGAGAGATTCCTTCCCGACGGATATTCTGCGAGCGTGCGAGCGCAAAAGCGCAGAGTTTGAAGTGCGAGCAGAGTTAGACGCGCGCAATCCAGACGCTCGCCTGTTAGGCATTCGCGACGTTTTATCAGACTGTTGTTCGGAAAGTTCGATCCAGTTTTTAGAGCAGGACGTGGAAAACGTCGTGAAAGAGTATCGAAACTTCTTCTTCTCGAGCAGCGAAAGAAGACGAGAGAACCAACCTCCCGAGCGCGTGGTCGTTTCTCTCTCGCTTTTGCGCCGGACGCTGTGCACGAAACTACACGTGGATTACGTACCTTTGAGAGCGATGACGACGTATTACGGAAGGAAAACGGAGGTTTTAGATGAGCATTCGTTGGTGAATAAAGTGATCGCGTCGGCGGCGAGAGACGCGTCGTCTGTCTCGCGGGTTTTGCTTCCTCTCTCGGACGCGTTGAAATCAAACGCGAAGTTATTCGAGAAGAACTTGGTGGAAGAAAAAGGAGAGAGTTGCGACATTTTGTTTTTGAAAGGAGAAATGTGGGAGAGTGGGAAAGCATCGGTACACAGGAGTCCGGAGACTGCGAATGGTGGTTGGCGGTTGGTTTTGCGAGTGGACGAATGCGACGCCGTGAATGAAGCCGAGGAACATCAGAAGTGTTTCGTCGACGATGACGAAGAGTGCGGATGCGAAGAGTGACGACAAGAACTTAGAACTGCAAATAAGAGAGCGAGTAGAAGATAGAGATGTAGTATTAGCGCGCAAATAGAGCAGGTATATGCACATATATATACACAATAACACGTAACTAAGTGCTTCGAAAGAACTCTCTGATTTCGCTGATTTCTTCGAGAACCTCCGCTTCGTGTCGTACTTTGCAAGTTTCAGTCGGGCCGTCAAATTCGGTTTTACATTTCCATTTCGTGTTGAAACTATCCGCACCCTCAAACATATTTTCTTGCTCAAAAGCCGTGGCCTGGCCCTTCCATCGAGAAACGTCTCCGTTAAATCTTGGGGCGTTCTTAAACATTTGCTTCAAGCCTATTTCCTCGCCGCACAGTCGCAAACTTTCCTCGTCAGTTTGTTGTTGCAACAACGCGCGCATCCTCCTCTTTTTCTTCTTGCAAGAATTCAAAGGGTTCGAGCCGCTGAAAATAGATGCCCAATTCCACGTGCTAATATCTTCATTAAAGCGCTTCGCACCTTCAAACATCCCAAAAGCGGTTTCCACATTCGAAACGTCCCAAAAACCAATCGGTTGGCTAAATTTTTCCGCGTTTAGAAAAAGCTTAGAAAGATCGATTACGTTTCGAAGATCCCAAAATGCGATGTTGTCGTCGAATTCCGTGGTTTCTTGAAACATGCCTCGCATCGTTTCTGCATTTCCTACGTTCCAAAACCTTAATCCTTTGCCGTCAAAACTTTTCGCTTTGCGAAACATGAAGTCAAAGTTTGTCACGTGCGACGTATCCCAATATTTTAAGTCCGCGTTGAACCTCAAAGCTTCAATCTCAGTCAAGTTACACCCCACTGGTCCGGCATTAACCAAACGGTCTAAATCAAACGCATTTGCCATGTTAGTGATATCTCTCGTCATCCAGAAAGGCATCGTTCCGTACCCACTCGTAGTTGCGAACGAAGTGCAAAGGCCATCTTTTGCGTCCTCTTTTAAACACTTGCAAACGGAATCCAAAAAAACTTCGTTCGAAGGTATGATAGTATTAACAGCAGCGTGAACAACTCTCATTGATGCTGATACACAAATCATCAGCGCTACAAACGCAGCCACATAATACCATTGGATTTTTGTAGTCTCCATTATAGTCGCATTCAAGTCGTCGCACAACTAAAAAATGATGCGTAAAATAAAAATAAATATTCGTAAATTCGACCAAACGAGGAGCCGGAAATTCATCGCCTCGCCTCGAACTCATACATCCACATTAAGTAACCATCTTCTCTAAATATTTCCGTTCCTCCATTATTGCTTTATGCTTCAAAGCCATAATTCGAAACACGTCCGAGTGACATTCGATGGATCGCTCGATCGGTTTCGCGTACCCACCGCCCATGGTCGTTACTAATTTGCAGTCGTGTTCAACACACAACGCGAGAACCAAATTATTGCGCCGCCTCAACCCTTCTCGGGTCATGCTCAATCTTCCAAACGAATCCGCTTTCAAAGCGTCCACTCCGGCTTGAAAATACACCAAAAAAGGTTTGTGCTTCTCGAACACTTTCGGTAGCGACGTTTCCAACGCGTTCAAATACTCCTCGTCTTCGCAATCGTCCGGTAACGCGATGTCGTAATCCGATAACATCCTCGTCTTCCACGGATAATTCCTATCTCCGTGAATAGAATAAGTGATAATATTTTTATCGTTCTCAAAAATCTTTGCCGTCCCGTTGCCTTGATGCACGTCTAAATCGACGATCAAAACGTTTCTATCTTCGCCTTTGAACAACTCCTCGTAATCTCTCTGCGCTACTCTCACCGCGCACGCGATGTCGTTAAACACGCAAAATCCCTCCCCGTGCCCTGCAAACGCGTGATGCGTCCCTCCTGCTAATTGTCCCGCCCATATGAAACCGTGTTCTAACACGTCTCTGGTCATTTTGATGGTCCCGCCAGTGCTCGCTAAGCTCCTCGTCACGTGTTGCTCCCCTCGCTTCGTCTCGTCCTCCGATAAGAATTTCGAGGCGTACCCGTCCGACGCTTCGCTCATCGGAAACCCAATCGTCCTCGCTTCCTCTCGCGTCAGTTTCTGCGTGAACACTCTTTCCACGTATTCTTTGTCGTGGACTAATAAAACGTCTTCTCTCGAAGCGGTTGGTGAGAAGCGCATGGAATATTTTAAAAATTCTTTTGACTCTTTCTCGATCGCTTGACGAGTCAGGAGATATTTCTCCATTGGAAATCTGTGTCCGGGGGGTAAATCGACGCGTGCCCAATCCGCGGCGTATAACGGGAGGTAACTCGTGTCCAAATCCGAAGGTTTATTATTAGGAGAATTACTCGAAAGATTACTCCCGCTGATACTCCTCGCTCTTCTCGAAGAAGAAGAAGAAGAAGAAGACCAACCGCCTAAAAGTCTCGCGCCTCCCCCGGAACTCCTCCCACGAGGAAAAGAAAGAAACACCTTTCGTGTTGTTTCAGAAGACAAAGAAGACTTTAAAGGAAAACGTCCGCTCGTGGTGACTCCCGCGCTCGTCGAAATCATCGCGCTTTTCGCGGTCGAGGAAGCAAAAGTCATCGTCGAAACTCTGCCTCTGATGAGAAAAGACATCGTCATAATGTCATCGTCTCGTGAGGGAAAAAAGTGAAGCACGTTATCCGCATTTTTTACGCGTAAAACAACAACAACAACAACAACGCTTGGTTTGTGTCCTCCTTTCGTTCGAGAGCATCAGACGAGAGAAATAAAGAAGGAGAGGAGAGAATCGTCTCGTTTTTTTGCGGTAGAAGTGGTGCGCAAGACAGATAATGATGCTTAAAACGACGACCAGATTTCATCATCATCAACTTTCCGTATCGTCGTCGATGTCGTCGTCGTTTACGAAATCTATGTCGCCGCTGTTCGTGCGAAAAGAAGCACCAACACGACGCCGACGAGAAAACCAACAACGAAACATAAAAGGAGGGGTCGTTTCGAGGACAGTTTCGAGGACGGCAGTTTCCTCGAGTCATCAGGAGGAGGAGGAGGAAAACGACGAAGGAGGTACAACGACAACGACAGAAAGGAGTAGAAAAATGTTGAGCAGAAGAGACGCGATGGTCAAAAGCAGCGCTTTGACGACTTTGACGTCATTCTCCTGGATGATGATGATGGAGAATATTAATAGTAATACTACGTTCTTCGCGCTCGCCTCTGGCGAGGAAGGCGCGGCGGCTGTTTCGGCGAATATGACGGCGAGAGAACTGCAAGATCAATACTGGGCGAAACTCGCGTCCCGAGAATCCGCGTATTACACGTACTGGTGGGCGTTACCGTTAGCGCCGTACAAGACGAAAACGACGTTCATAACCAACCCGACGTTTAACGAAGAGCAAGTGATTATCGACGCGGAAGGGAATCGAACGGTTTTGAAAGAAAACGTCCTGTCGGAGAAAGTGTGGACTTTTGATCAGTTGCAAGGGTTGTTGGACGTGTACGTGAACGTGAGAATGACGGTGGTGAAACTGAAAAACGGCGGGTTGTGGGTGCACAACCCGGTCGCGCCGACGATGGAAGTCATCGACGCCGTCAAAAAGTTGGAAGAGAAACACGGCAAGGTGAAACACATCGTCGTAGGAAGCGTAGCTATTGAACATAAGATTTATAGCGGGCCGTTCGCGCAGTACTTCCCGGACGCGGACGTGTGGTTGCCGAAAGACGATTGGACATTTCCAGTGAACGTGAAGCTGGCAGATTTCGTTCCCATCTTTCCGAACAAACCGAAATATTTACCGTTGAGCTCAAAAGAACGAAGCGAAGAGACGAACGATTTCGTCCCTTGGAAAGACGAAATCGAACACGAAACCTTGAAAGTCGGCGGCTCGTCGTTGCGAAACTTTAAAGACCCGTGGTTCGTGGATACCGCGTTTTACGTGAAAGAAACGAAATCGTTGGTGTTAACCGACGTCCTCGAAAAAGTTTCCAATAAACCCGTCCCTGTGGCGACGATTGACCCGGAACCACTGTACGTGCGCGCGATGGATAAACAAGGCGAATCGAAACCGATGACTTCGGAAACTCGATCCGAGGGGTGGGGCAAAACCGTTTTGTTCGGTTTGTTGTTCAACCCGGACTCGGTGGACGTGAAAATTTCCTTACCGAACGCCGCGGATGATTTATTAGACGCGTTTACTTGGGACGCGAGCTGGAAACCGGCGTTCGAAAACCTCACCAAACGCAAACACGGGTTCGTCCCTCCCGTCCTAGCTTTGCTCGCCTTCCCGAGACGCAAAAAGGAAGTCCGCGAGTGGACCAAAAAAGTCTGCGAGGACAACCAGTGGGCGTTCACGCACGTCGTCCCGGCGCACTTAGACGGCCCGTTCGAGTGTTCCCCGACTGAATTCCAATCCGCCATCGAATACTCCTTAGTCACGCCTCCGGAAGAAAACTTTGGCAAAGATGCGTTCACGTTGATGGAAGTCTCTCGATTGAGCGAAGAGATTGGTTCCTTGGAGAAACCGACTTAGACGCGACTGAACGAGGATTGATTGATTGATGATATCCACTCGCGAATAGAATACTTCATCACTTCATCGATGTTATAGACGCGGCTGAACGAGGATTGATTGATGTTATCATCCACTCGCGAATAGAATACTTCATCTATATCATCGATATAAGCGTATTTATCATCATGTGTAATAAAAGAGCAGAGAAAAATCATCGAAATCTTCATTATTTTTACTTGTTTTTTGTGGATAAATTGGATAAATCAATCATACTAATAGCGGATATATAACACCAAACATGATGAGCTGTTGTTGTTCTCTGGCATTTGCGACTGTTGCTCCTACTACCGTGGTGCGGTCTTCTTCTTCTTCTTCTTCTTCTTCTTCTTCTTCTTTGTCTTCGAGAAGAGGCGTAGTAGGAGCGGGAGCTCATCGGGGAGGAGGCGCTAAAAATGCAGCCTTTGCAGTCCTTTTCTCATCTTCCCATTCTCATCAACAACAACAACATCGGATGGGGAGACGTGCTGGACAAAACCGGGGAAGCATCGGACGACGACGCGGAAAGATGACGACGATGGCTTCTTTTTCATCATCGTCATCATCAACAATGCAACAAAACCCGGACGGTTTCGCACAAATCGACCTCTTCTCGCCGTCCAAAATCAACTTATTCCTCCGAATCGTCCGGAGAAGGGAAGACGGGTACCACGATTTAGCCTCGTTATTCCACGTCATCGATTTAGGCGACGAGATGTCCTTCGCGAAGAGCTCCTCGGAGACGAAAGATACTCTGGTGTGCGAAGACGCGTCGATTCCGTTGGACGAGTCGAACTTAGTGATTAAAGCTTTGAACTTGTTTCGAGCGAAAACTGGAATAAAGCAGTACTTTTGGGTGGAGTTGAAGAAGACGGTACCGTCCGGGGCAGGGTTAGGAGGGGGATCTGGGAACGCAGCGACGGCGTTGTATGCCGCGAACAAGCTGTGCGGGGACGTCGCGACCGAGGAAGAGTTGCTGGAATGGTCCGGGGATATCGGGAGCGATATTTCGGTATTTTTTAGCACCGGGGCGGCGTATTGCACCGGGAGAGGAGAAATTGTGGAAGACGTGGAACCACCGCTTCCGTTGACGACGAAGATGTGTTTGGTGAAGCCGTCGATTGGGTTGAGCACGCCGACGATTTTCAAGGCGTTGGATTTAGACAAGAGATCGAAAGCGGAGCCGCTGGATTTGCTGAAATCTCTAAACGCGGACGGGTGCACGTACGAAAACGCGATCAACGATTTAGAAAGGCCGGCGTTTTCCAAGTTGCCCGAGTTGGGCGAGTTGAAGGATAAATTAATCGACGCGACGAAAGAGGACGGGGCAGTCGTGTTCATGTCCGGAAGCGGATCGACGATTGTTTTGTTGGGAACAGATACGGTGCCAAAATTCGCGATGGAGGATGACGATTTGTTCAAATCGAAAGCGAGATTGATTTCTAGAAAGAAAGGAGAATGGTTCGTGCCGAGTAACGTATAAAACCCGCCGGGATCGTGTTAGAGAGAAGACTGCTGCTAAGGCCTTACTACTACTGGTAGTTGTATTATTATATTTAATATCGAAAATCTATTACAGTATTATTATTATTAAGAACACAATCGCATTGCGTGCGTACTAAAATAAAAGCGCGCTTGTTTTTCTTTTATATAAAGTTCAACCCGAGCTGTTTCCCTACGCTCGGCGGCGGCGTATCCACCTCAAACGGCCGAAAACTCTTCCCCATCCCCGCTAAATATTGCTCCTTACTCTCCTCAAACTCCGCCGAAGGCGATTGCATCCTCAACTCGTACAGCCTTCCGTTCTCCGTCCCTAACCGGGAATAAAACGTCCGATCCCACTCTAACGTTTGCGGCCTATCTTCCGGCGTCAACCCGTACTGATTCTTCGCCGCGTATGATTTGATCCTCAGCGTGATGTCGTAAAAAGCCGTCCCGTCTTTATCTAAATCCTCCTTCGCGCTGACGACTTCGCTCTCCCGAATGATGCCCAACCGCGTGCTCGTCAACTCGATCAGCGTCTGCTTCAATATCTTCTCCGCGGTTTCCTCCGGCGTCCCGACGTCTCTGACTGATGTGTACACGTTCGACGACGGCGATGAAATCACCACGAAGCAGTTCTCCTCCACGTTCCTCGGGTTGCGGTAAAAAATGTCGTTCCCGGATCCTTTCACTTCCACCCAGGACGAAGGTCGTAAAAACTCGTACCCGTCGATGGTATCGATGAACAAGTCGAACCCAGGTGGAGGTCTGGTGAACGCTTGAGCTTTATCATCTTTTAAGGCGACGAATGACGACAAACCGAGCGTCAAAGCAAAACTTTTCGTTTTGAACATAATCTCTCGACGGTTTAATAAACTGTTCTCGCTGCTGCTGCTTTCGTAATCATCATCATTGACATCATCATTGACATCATCATCCATTAAAGCACGCACCCGCACAGGGTGATGATGATGTAAAACACATCTTCTTCTCAAAGTTTTCTTATTCGTTGTTGTCGCAGAAGAACCAAACAAAACATGCGACGTAGTAAACGACGATAAGGACAACATTATGTTTTCCCCAAAACCACGAGCGCGTTTTTGTTTCGTGATATATTGCGCGTGTTTATGAGTGTGTTTTGTGGAGAAAAAGACGTCAGAATTTGCTCTCTTTTTTTCCCGTAGCGGAGACGCCATAGACGACGCGCTTATTCTCTCTCTCTCGCGAACGATCGATCGAACGAAAAAACGAACGCATACATAATGCCATCATCATCATCAAGGACGAAACAGACGTTAAAAAAAGTATTCGTCTGGGGATGCGGCGAGGACTACCAGCTCGGCGTGAAACAGGCGAAACGAGAGCTCGATTTTTGCATCCATCAACCGACGGAGATTGTGTTCCCGTTCAGTCGTTGCTCTTCGCCTCCGCACTCTGATTTAAGCGATCACGAGAAGGACGACGAGGAAAAAGGTGATTTTGAGGAGATCGAACGGTTAATCGCCGGGTCGAGGAATTCGTGCGTGTTGACGAAAAGCAAAGAGCTTTTCAGTTGGGGGTGGAACAGCCACGACACTTTAGGCCTAGGGGGCGAGAGAGCAAACGATAACGACGAGAAGTCAGATGTCAAGAAGAATAACAAAGAGTTCGTGAAAACACCGACGAAAGCGACGTATTTCGCGCACGATACGACGGAAGAGTTGGAACAGTTGCACATTAAAGACGAGTTCGTGGCGTCGGAAATTGTGCGCGTCGCGCTCGGCGGATGGCACGCTTTGGCCATCGACCAGTTTGGGAGAGTACACGCGTGGGGCGGAAACGAGTACGGACAGTGCGCCACGGAGAAGAAAAAGATAGAGGAGAATTTTGAGGTGGAGAATGCCGCGACGACGGCGAGAGATACCACAACCGCCGCCATCGCGAGGGACGAGGAGAGGAAAAGAGGCGTGGTGATTGACGACAGAGGTTTCGCGAACACGTCTATTTCGACGCCGATTACGATTCCTTTGGATTGGAAGAGCCCGAAGACGTTGATTAAAGCGAAACGAGTAGCGTGCGGCGGAATGTCCTCGTTTGCGGTGACCGCCGATGGCGACGTCTACTCGTGGGGATGTCCCGTCGGTGGCGTCGGTCCAAACACGTACCATCCAAAGAAAGTAGAAAACTTACGAGACTGTTGTGAAATCGCGGCGGGGAGTTTCCACGTGTTAGCTTTAGCGAAAGACGGGACGGTGTATTCGTGGGGACACGGGGAATACGGACAGTTGGGGCACCAGAAAACCGGGAACGAGGCAACGCCGAGAGCGATCGAAACTTTGAACAGAAAAGGAGTGGTGAAAATAAGAGCCGGCGGGTGGCACTCGGCGTGTATAACCGCCGGGGGGCAATTACTCACGTGGGGAAGAGGAGAGTACGCGCGACTCGGTATGGGCGACGACGACTGCGCGGATAAAATCACGCCAACCGAGGTGAAGTTTCCATCACCCACCGACGCGGACGACGACGACGACGAAAGCAAACATCATCAAAGATACAAAATCGTCGACGCCTCTCTCGGCGGTTCGCACACCATCGCGTTAACCTCTCAAGGCCAACTCCTCTCCTGGGGCCGCAACTCCTTAGGCCGTCTCGGCCACGTCGTCAACGGTCCACACTCCGGCATCCCGGGTGAGGTAAAATTCCCGCCCTTACCAAACGAACGAAAGTGGATATGCGTCAAGCTCAGCTGCGGCGGAAGACACAACATGGCTTTATGCGTCGAGACGAAAACGAAGGAAGAGCGAGCGCGCGCGCTGAGAGCGTACTTCAATAACGACAATAACATCAGATAGTAATAGTAGTAGTAGTAGTAGTAGTAGTAGTAGTAGTAGTAGGAGCGTCCGAAAAAGGAGTGAATGAATAACACTATGCCACGCGTTTACGTATACATCTGCATGTTCTTAAAAATGGCAACATTTTTATCTGACCTTTTTCGAGTGAATTTGTGGTTCACGTTACGTCACTTTTGTGGTTGAAAAGGCAACTCTCTTCATCCATTTTAACGCGCACAACAACAACACTCTTTCTTTCTCTCTCGAGCGCATCAGTATCATCATCATCACGAACATCATCATCGAAAAGTCTTCATATAAGCGTTCGTAATAATAATAATAATGAATCCACCGCGTTCGCAAACGCCCATGTCCGTGGCGACGACAAACGATTCGATCTCCGAAACGAACTATTCCGTTCGCTCGGGGAATAGTTCCAAAAGCGTCCAAGTCTCTTCTCTTTCCGCCGTCGAAACCGGGATCAAAGAAGAACAAGGAAGAACAAGAATAAACGTTTTATCGAACGAGGAACGATCGTGTTTCAGCAAAATCGCGAACGGTTCGAACAGGTTTCTCTCCAAAAAGTTCCGCGCGTTTGGGTTTCGAATCGGTTCCTATCCGTTCCGAGTGATTGGTTTGAGCGTCTTTTTGGCGTTGATTTGCGCGAGCGGCGTGCACAAACTGACCAACGAAAGCAGGTCGGAAAAGTTGTGGGTCCCCGGAGATACGCGAGCGCAAGACGATCGGATTTTTGTGGACGATAACTACGGAGGCGACGCGCGGTTTGGAAGCGTGGTTCTGAAACCGAAAACTGGGACGAACGCGTTTACGCCAGAGACTTTAGACGCGTTGCATGCGTTTCGATCGAAGATTGAAGAGGCGTTCGTGGTGTACGACGGGAAGAACATCACGTGGGGAGGGGATTATTGGATCGTGGATGAAAACAGTGACACCGAGGATGCGGCTGGAATGAAGTATTCAAAGACCGATAAGGAGGAGTGGCAGTGTTATCGGTACTCGAAGAGTTGCGCCATGAGTTCTGTTTTGGGGGTGTTTGATAACAACAAGGACAACTGGAACACGCAAGAGAAAATCAACGCGAAGTTGATCTCGGATGTTCTTGGGGACGAGGAGAATTGCCCCACCGGTAACGGGAAGAAACACCACGCTGAGAACATGTGCGTTGCTGTTGGCCCGGTCATTTACTTGAACCAAACGAGCGGTCATCCAACTTTGACGAGCGAAGGGCATTACACCGCCACTTCGTTGACGTTGCAGTTTCTCATGAAGAATTTCGATGTCGTCAAAGATGGCGACAAAGAGGACAAGAGAGGCGACGCGTTCGAGGAAAAAGTATTGGAGATTATTCGCGATGTGGAGGTAAGTTACGCCTCGACGGTAGCTGTAGAATACGCGGTCACACGTTCATTCGGGGATGAGTTTGGGGCCGCGATTACAGGCGACATCACGAAATTGCAAATCGCGTTCATTTTGATTTTAGGCTACGCAACGCTCATGTTGAGTAAAGGTGGGGAAGGGTGCGTCGGTTCTCGAGTATTCGTTTCTGGAATGGGGGTCGTATCCATCGGATTGGCCATCGCTTCCAGTTACGGTTTGTGTTCTTACTTTGGGCTCTTCTATTCGCCGTTGATGAACGTGTTGCCGTTTCTGTTATTGGGCATAGGGGTGGACGATATGTTCGTTTTGGTCAACGCGTACGATAACACGAACCCATACTTATCCATCGCGGAAAGATTAGGAAATGCCGTGTCAACGGCGGGCATGAGTATTACCGTTACCTCGTTCACGGATATATTCGCCTTCTTAATCGGCTCGACGACGAGTTTACCGGCGTTGAGAAACTTTTGTTTCTACGCGGCGCTTGGTATTTTCTTCGATTATTTGTACCAGTTGACGTTTTTCGCAGCGTTCTTAGCCATCGACGAACGCCGCCGAATGCTAAAGAAAGGGGACTGCTTTTGTTGCCCAACCTGCGACGAAGGCGCGACGTGCTGCGTTCCGTGCTGCAAGCCAGCGGCGGGGGCACCGGTCGTCGTCGTCAACGGCGTGCAACAGGAACAAGTCGGGCCAGAACGCATGACGAAAAGAGTCATGGGCGCCCTCGCAGACTTTCTCGCGAAGAAAACCGTCAAAGCAGCCGTGCTCGTCTTATTTTCCGGCATCGCCGCTGGTGGTATCCTCGGCGTCTCTAAAATCAAAGTCGAAGCTGACGTGATGGATTTCTTGCCTCCCGGCTACCTGAAAGATTGGGTATCCACCTTTGACGACGAATTTTCTCGAGGACAAGGTGTCGAGCTATACACGATGACTGAGTTTCATTACGCCACCGACTATGACACTACTTCCGTGTTGAAGCAAGCGGCAGCGGCGTTCAAGGCGAACCCGTACGTCCAAGATGAATCCGTCGTGACTTGGATGGATGGGTTTGATACGTACCTTACGATGTGCGAAACCATGACCGAGGATTGGAAAGAGAAAAATTGCGTCGATGCTCCTGCAAACACGTTCAACGACAAACTGTACAAGTTTATCACGACTCCATCCAGTCCAGGTGGGTACGCATACGGATCCGACGTAAAATTTGATACCACCACCAATCCTCCGACGATTATCGCCACGCGCGTGCGCGCCACGCAAGTCGAAGGCCAAGACACCGCCGCGACCATCAAGGCTATGGACTCTATCCGCTCCTCCATCGACTCCATTCCCGGCAACGAAAAAGGTTATATTTTTGCGTACAACGAAGACTTTTTGAACGTGGAACAATACAAATCCATCGACAAAGAAGCCATCCGAAATGTCTCTTTAACCTTACTCGTCTGTTTCATCGTCATCGCGTTGCTCATCGTCGACCCGCTCACGGTGTCTTGCGTCTTCATCAACCTCCTCTTAATCGTCATCAACATCCTCGGATACATGCAAGCGTGGGGATTAAACATCGATTCCGTCACCGTCATCATGCTCGTCATCGCGCTCGGTTTAGCCGTCGATTACAGCGCCCACATCGGCCGAAACTTTTTGGAAAAGCACGGCCTTCCAAACGACCGCATGAGATTGACATTACGAGACATGGGCGTCGCCGTCTTCCACGGCGCCATGAGTACCATGGTTGCCGTGTTAGTCTTGGGTTCTTCGGACTCGTACGTCTTCACGACTTTCTTCAAGCAACTGTTCTTGTGCATTTCCTTAGGTTTGGCGCACGGGTTAATCTTGTTGCCGGTCTGTTTGTCTTTGTGCAATCCGAACCCGTACGACGACTTGGAAGACGACTATTAGTTTGCGTGTGTGCGTGTGTGTGTGTGTGTGTGTGAGAGGGAGACATTGATAGAGAGAGGGAGAACTTATTTATTCTTTTGTACATACTACTACCGGTCACCATCCGCTCCCGTTCATATATTCACAACTCAAGTGTCTGTCCTTTGGAAATTTTTCTCACGTTTTGCCACAAAACAAAAAGAACATCATGGAGACGACGACCGCGAAAACGACTAAGAAAAATGAAATCGTGTGTTGTTGTCTCGGCGACGCGGTGACTGATTTCATCGTCATGATGGACGATACCGATCATCTCTCGTCCTCTCTGTCGAACTTAGGCGGGTGCGAAGTCGTCGATTCTCGGGAAGATTTCGAAGCGATGATGACAAAGGAAACGTCTGATGTAAAAGAGACAAAGTTTGGCGGAAGCGCGGCAAACGTGGCCAGAGGAATCGGGAATTTAACGAAACAGTATAATAAAGACAAAAATGTTGATCTTAAAGTGTTCTTTGCCGGGACAATCGCGGATGATAAGGAAGGGAACGCGTATCTGAAAGACTTGGAAAAGAACAGAGTCAGAGCGGAGAAAAATGCCACTGTTCGAGTGCTTTCGAGCGCTTCCGAAAGTTCCGCAAAGTGTTTAAGTTTTGTGAACAAAACGAACGGCCAACGGACGATGCGGACGTATTTAGGCGCGAGTAAGAGCAAACCGGACGTGGGTAAGGTTTTGGAGGTTTTTAAGAGGAGAAAAGAGGAAGAGGAAAAGGAAAAGAAAAAGAGCGCGAGCGTGACGACGAGACTGTTGCATTGCGAAGGATACGCGCTGTACGATCCAAAGTTTTTGACGAGTTTGATTATCAAAGCGAGAAATTTGTACGAAGCAGACGGGACGAAGGTGTTGGTATCGATTGATTTAGCCTCGTTTGAGGTGGTTCGGAATAGTCGAGAAACTTTGTTGACGCTGTTGGAACAAAATCCAGGCGTCGTGGACGTGCTATTTTGTAACGAGGACGAGGCGAAAGCGTTGGTCGAGGTCATTCCAGAGTTGTTCCCGGAGGAGCAGCAGCAAACGACGAGAAAAAACGAGAACAACAACGAAGGAGAAGAAATCGAAGCTATGGTTGCCAGAACCATCGCGAAGAAAATAAACGGCACGTGTGTCGTCACGCAAGGCAAGCGAGGCTGTCGCTGCTACTCCGCGGATGACGACGACGAAGAAGAAGAAGAAGAAAAAGAAGTGCACCACGTCCCGGCGCCTGCCCTGAAAACCGTCGTCGATACCACTGGCGCCGGCGACACCTTCACCGCCGGCTTCTTATTCTCCTACTTACTCTCCGCGACGACAAAAACGAAAACGAAAACGAAGACGACGAAAAGAAATAAAGAAGAAAAAAACGACATCCTACTCAAAGCCGCGCGACTCGGGTGCGAAGCCGCCTCAAAAATGTGCGCCGCGGTCGGGTGTAAACTCGACGACCACCAATGGGAAGAGATACTAATTCGTGCTGCTCAATGATACTAATACTAATAACAACAACAATTACAACAACGACAACGACAACAACAACCCAGATGATATATAGAAAAAATACTAGTAGAATAGAACTTTACGCGAGTAGAAATAGAGCCTTTTTATATTATTTTAGTAGAGCCGCTTATGCGATGCCGCCAATTCATCATCGGAGAACACGCACAAATTGACAAAAGGAAAAGCGCCCGCCCAAATACCCATTCCAAAATGAGTTGTTTGCGCACCCTTATTACCGTTCAATTTTTATCATCATAGTCTGTGTAAAATGTCAGTCGATTTTGGTCTCAATTTATCCTTCACAAAAAAAACAGACAATTAAAAAAGAAAAGGATCTGATGACGACAACACCTTTGATGCGAACGAAGAGGAGAAGACCGCAGAGTTCACTTCTCCTTTTCCTCCTCCTTTTCGTGCTCTGTGCTGCGCTGTTGTTCTTTGATGATGAGACGCACGTTTTTTCGTGCGTTGAAGCGGCAAACGAAGGAGGAGAGGAAGACATTTTGGAACCCGAATGGCCGTTTTTACCTAATTCGAACAAGGACACCACAGACGGAGAATCATCAGATCTCTCGAAAGAGACGACGGAAACGACACAACAGACGCCAAACTTTATATCCGCGGAACTCTTCCGCGCGTTACCGGCGCACATCACCCGGAATAAAGTCCGATCTTCGGCGCTTTTAGAGACTCTGGGGAAAATGAGCAAAAACAGTGCAAACAAGAAGAACAAGAAGAAGAACGACAACAACAACAACATAAAAGGAGAAGGAGAAGGCGAAGAACAAGAAGAGGAAGAAGATGCTTTGCGACGCGTGGACAACTGTAGGGAGATTTTAGAGAGGGAGGATTCTTTCTTCTCGGATGCTGCCGCGCGGGGCGCGAGCGGCGGCTCGACGAAGACGAGCGGCAGCGGCAGCGGCGAGGGGAAGACGATGGTGAAGACGAAGAGAGACGCGATCGACGCGTTGATTGATATGGTGAAAGAAAATCCAAAGAGGAAAGAGGCGTGGAGAGAGTTGGGTTTGGCGATGCAGTTAGAGAGAGGTTCGGCGGACGCGGCGTTGACGAGAGCTTTGTCGGAAAGGAGGAGCGATGATGATGAAGAAGAAAAAGACGAGGAGAAAGAGAAGAAGATGAAAGAGAAGAAGAAGAAAAAGAAGAAGAACGGCGAGAACGTGATGATGATGATGAATGGGAACGAATGGAAACGAATCGACGCGGAAAAGAAAGCGGTATATTTTTTACAGCGCGCGGCGGATTTAGGCGACGCGGAGGCGCACTTTGAGTTGGCGTTTTTGTACAGCACCGGATTAGGCGGCGTTGTGGAGAAGGACGAGCGGTTGGCGATGACGCACCATTATTTCGCGGCGAGAGGCGGTGACGTGCGATCGCATTTAGCTTTAGGACATCGACACGCGAAGGGAAGGTTCGCACCAAAATCGTGTCAAGCGAGCGTTTTGTATTACCATCCGGCGAGTTTGAAGACGGTAGAACCGGTGATTGCGCCGGTGATGGGCGAGAACGGGCAGAAAGGATTCGATAATTTTCGGTTGAGTCGAGACATGAAGTCGCCAAAGAAACTGAAAAGGCAGAAAGACGTGGTGACGTATTACCAGTACGCCGCGGATTTAGGGAACTCGGAAGCGCAGAACGCGGTGGGACACGCGTATATGGTAGGCACGAAAGGTTTGGACGTGAACTACGACATCGCGGTGAAGTACTTAGATTTAGCCGCCGCGCAAGGCAACGCAGAGGCGATGAGTTCGTTAGGCCACGCGTACGCGAACGGGTTAGGCGTGACGCAAAATAACGAAACCGCTTTGAAATGGTTCAAAGAGGCGAAAAAGTTGGGTTCTCCGCACGCGAGTTACGGATTAGCGTACATGTACTTGAGCGGTTTCGGAGTGGAAAAAAACGCGCAAGAGGCGGTGAAGGAGCTTTTGAAAGCGGCGGAGAGAGGGAGCATGGAGGCGCAGTTTCATTTAGGCGCTTTGCACGTGAGAGGAGTAGCGCCGTTAGCGAGAGATTACACGAAAGCGAACACGTATTTCGGTTTAGCCGCGGCGCAAGGGCACTCGTTAGCTTCTTATAACTTGGCGATGATGCAATTGGGAGGTTTAGGCGCCCCGATTGCGTGCGCGCCAGCGTTGGATAAGTTGAAACTGTTAGCGGAACGCTCCTCGACGGTTATAAATTTGATGGAGAACGCGAGAGAACATTTCGTGAGAAGAAACTATAAAGAATCCTTGTACGCGTACGCGAAAGCGTCGGAAATGGGCGTCGAGTTAGCGCAAGCGAACGCGGCGTATATTTTAGAGAGGAACTTTGGCGGCGTGCAAAACCACTTATCGAAAGAAGAAAGGAAACGGTTTTCGCTGTATTTTCACGAACTCGCCGCGGATCAAGGGAACGTCTTATCGTTACTCACGATTGGCGACGCGCATTACGCCGGGTGGATTTCTTCTTCCATTTCATCAGAAAAAGACGACGATTCCGAGGAGACGTTGATGGTAACCGACGAAGACGGAAACGTGCTCGTTCCTTCCAATGCGAACTCAGATTCCAACTACGAAAAAGCCGCGCAAGTCTACCGACGAGCCGCTGGTTTACGAAGCGCAGCTGCTATGTTCAATCTCGGGAGAATGCACGAAGTTGGACGAGGCGTCGCGAAAGATTACCACTTGGCCAAACGCTTTTACGATTCCACTTTATCGGCGGAGCCAGATGCTAAGTTTATAGTCAAATTCGCGCTTTGGGGGTTACAATTTCGAGAGTGGGTGGACGAGAAAGATTGGAAGAATAAAGACTACAGAACGATCGTTTCTGATATCTTTCGCGAACTCTTGTTGCTCAGACCTGGAATTTTCAACTCCAATATTATGAGCGTCGGCGAGGACGAACCGAAACCGGCGAAGATTGTCATATCGACTGAGAAAACGAATCCCCCTCCGTCCTCTGCTGCGAGTGGTAGTGCAACCGAGCACATCGTCAAAGAATCGAATAAAGTAATCGAGTGGGGAAAGAAGAACTCGGACGTGATGTTGGTCATCGCGTTAGGTATTTTCTTGGTGATTACTTTAGGCGTGCGATCGATTTTAGCGGCGAGACATCACCATCACCGCGACTAGTTTTAGAAGTGGTGCATATATCTTACATACATAAATACTATACAATACTATACATCATTACAACAAGTGTTTCCTTAGCGTATTTTTGACATCTCCATCCTTCACAATCGTCCCGTGACACGGTACGATGGTATCGAAATCGAGCCGCTCCACGTCCTCGACTCGCGCTCTCAACTTCTTCTTTTTCTCCTCGCCGAAACACAACACGTTCTTGTAAATGGGCAAATAAATAACATCCATGAGAAACTTCCACCCTTTCTCTTTGAACGTGTACAACTTTTCATCCATTCCTTTACCGTCTGGATAATTCCAATACACATCCGTCACCATCAAACATTTACTTTCTTTGTGCGCAAACGACACCTCGTTGAAAAACGGCTTCGAGAAGAGACTCTCGCAATCCCAATGCACCATCTCAAACTCGTTCAACCATTCGTCCTTCCACTCTTCTTTTACATCTCCCAGATCCTTATCGTACGGAATCTCTCCTCGTTTCTTTTCCTTCAACCCGGGACATCCCCACAACGTTGCATTCGGATACGCTCGTTTCCACGCATTCGCGTATTTCAGATGCTCAAAATTCGGAGAGACAATATGTTTCACCTCTCCAAGCGCATCGATCTCCTTCTTCGTCTCCTCGTCTAAAGCGATCGGCGAGTGCACCCATAACTCGCCGTTTTTCAGTTTTACCACTGCCATTCGTCCGCCGACGTCGACGTTGTTCCATAAAAATTGTCGTTCGCACACGTAGAGTTTGTTTTTGACAACTTCTTTGACGATGTTTTCCCCGTCTTGCGTCGTCGGATGGTTGGACCAACAGGTAAACGTATTCTTGTTCTCGTCCTCGCTCTTCTCCAAACTCGAAGACGATAGGAGCAAAAAACGACGACGCTTTTTCCTTTTTGGAGCAGTCCTCGTTCTGCGAGCAACCGCGGGGGTAACGACAGAGATGAGTTTTGGTGATGTTCTCGCGCGCATCATTCGTATCTCTTTTGTGAGGAACTTCCCCCACAAATCTCGCGCGCATTATAACAATACCAATACTTTAAGAATAACAAGAACAGTAACAAGATGTCGGCACTCTTCGACTTAAACTCGTTCATCACCACCCTCTTATTCTTCATCTGCGCGTGCACGTACGTGAAACTCAAAGCGCCGTATTTACTCGAACAAAAGACCACCACCGGCAACAAAGGAAAAGGAGGCGGTTTAGTGAAATCTGTGTTCTGGAAAGCAGCGAGAGTGGGAGAACGGTTATCGCCGTACGTCTCGATCGGGTGCCTGATCATGGCGTGGAGGACGTTTTTTTACGCGTAGTGTATGCATGATGACGAAACAGCATCACCTAATGAAAGAGATTGCGCTCGCGATGAAAGCGAAGGACTTTGCGAGGGCGGTCCAACTGTACGAAGAAGACGACAAAGACGATACATACGAGGTTCACGTGTACGCCGGGAAGAGTTACTTCGAACTCAAACAACACGCGAAGAGTCGAGAGTGTTACGTCAAGGCTAAGCATATCGACTCGGAGAGAGAGCAAGCGCACAAAGGGATCCTGGAGGTTGGATTTGATGGCGACGACGACGACGTGAAATTCGTTGAGGAAGAGGTCATTCCGTCGGTTACGTTTTTACTCCAAAAAGCGTCCGAAACAGAGGACGTGGAGAAGCAAAAGCAGTACTTGGAAAAGTTGGGCGACGGGTACGCGAGGTGTGGGGAACATTTGTATTTGGAAGCGGCCAAGGCGTATCGAGATTTAGATGATTCGATGTTGAAAGAGAACGACGCTTCTTTGGTAGGCGACGCGGCAGCTGCGTGTAGCATTAAAGCGGCCAAATGCGCGATGCTGTTTACGGAAGGAAAAGCGAAGTTGAGCGCGAGCAAAGCCGTCGCCGATGCGAAATCTAAAACGATCGTCTCGAGAAAAGACGAGATTCGGATTGCGAAGGAGGCGTCCATCGAGTGTTTCGCGAGTCTGGCGATAGAGACTATTCCGTTTTTGGACGGGTACTTTCGTACGAAAACAAAGCCGAAGAAAGGAGACGACAAAGTAGAAACGAGCAGCGACGATGTGAAAGATATCGAAACGTTTGCCATAAAGCTCGCGCGCGCTCGATTGGACTGTAGCGCCAGAAATGTCGAAGAAAATGGTAAAAAGGATGCGTTGAAATTCGCAGACGCGATGTTGCATGATTTCATGAGCAGCAAAAGTTCTGAGAGTGTGGTCGTCGATAAAACAAACGTTTTGGCGCTCGCTTTAGACGTCGTCGCTTTTACGGGTGAATACCTTGGCGACGAAGAGGAAGGTTGGAACGATGATTCGTCATCAGAAGAATCTCCCCTCGAAACCGCGATAAAGGAATACGTAAAAGACGCAGACGTCGAAAATCCGCTTTGGGTGTTATTCACGGCGTGGACTGCAAATCGAAATCACAGTCGAGGTTCGTTCCATCGTTCGTGTCTTGGGAACGATCTCGAGTGTCACCATGAAGGGACGAGAGTTGAATTAGGCTCGAAAGATGCAAAGATGGACAAAGAGGTATACAGATTGTTTGACGCTATGGAACGCTCCATCGATGCGGACGGCGAGAGCGATGAAGTCCTTTCTTCGACTTCGTATTCCACTTTACAACTCGCCATGGTTTCGATGCTCTTGGCAGAGTCTCGTGCGTATCTCGGCGACGCTTTAGGCGCGCTCGACGTTGCTGGACGCGATGCGGTTTGCTCGGTTTTGGGATTAGCAAAAACGCAACAAAGAGCACAATTACTACTCGCTGAATCACACGCCAAGCTTGGGCGACCGTTTGATTACGACGCGATCGTTAAAGCATCGCCGGCGAGAGGTTGTCGCATTTGCGCGTATTATATTGCCATTACGAGTGTTGCCCCGGATGCCAAGGCGCAAAAACTGAAATGGTTACGAAGCGCGTACGAAGCAGCGCCTCGGAGTCCAAGGTGTGCGTTTGAGTTTGCGTGGGCATCCGGAAACGTCGATGCGTGCGAACAGATTGTTTATTCATGGATAGATGCGCACGAAGGAGCAGAGGTACCCGCGGATGTCACCGCGCGTTGGGCATCGCGTAGAGCGTCTTTGGCCACCTCAGAGGAGCAACTCGACATTTTGTGCTCGCGCGACGATCGATCGATTTTTACTTTAGCGGCTAAAGCGGCAAAAGCAAGTAGCGGTGCAAATCCATTCCGTGCACTAGCGTTTAGCGCTCTCTCTCTCTGTGTGGATGCATCCGGCGACACCGCTCGCGCCTCGAAATTGCGCGAAAAAGCTTTAGCATTGGATCCGAGCGACGAGATTTCAGGACCAATTGAAACGAACTCTTCTTCTCCCGAAAGATGTCGAGAAGTCTGTGAAAACGCTATAAAGTGGAATCCAAACTGTATATGGGCATCTGAACGACTTGCGAGCGATAGGGATCCACACGTGGCGCTTTCGGCGTTGAAAATTCTGATTCGCACGAAACGCGAGAGTGTCGCGATGTGGACGAATATGGGCGATTGTTATCGAAAGTTGGATAGAAAGTCAGCGGCGGTCGATGCGTTGGCAAAAGCTGTTACGTTGTATAAACAAGGAGACCCCGTTGCCGATGCGAGTCTTAGTGACGCTTTATACGCCGCGACAGTTGCAGGTAACATTTCGTTACAGCTCGGAAACCTCGAGCGCGCGGAGTTGTCGTACAAAATCGCGCACGACATTTTCCTCAACGCTTCTTCCACGGGTAGCAGCGATAAAGGAGGTGTTCTCGTTCCAATCCTAATTGGACTTGCGAGATGTTTCGCGTTGGACTCGTCGGGATCAGCCATGCGCGGCGCGACGGCAAGATGTGAGCAAAGTGCGAAAGAGTGTGTCGCGTACAGCGAGAAAGCGCTCGTCGCGATCAACAATGACGCAGCGGTTGTAGCGACATCATCAAATACAAAGAAGTATGCCGTCGTCGAACGCGTCGTTCGAACGCTTTTAGGCGAAGCGCACTTATTGATGAACAATTCTGACTCAGCCGCGAGTGAATTCAAAAAGTGTGTGGAACTGTTCCCGGAGCTTGCGTCGACGCGAGAAAATCTCGCTCGGGCGTTGTTGTTGTTCGCTTCTTCTTTACCACGAGGTGACGATGATGCTACTTTGAAAGCAAAATCGGCGTGCATCGATTACGCGAGGGCGGAAGGCTCCGATTTCTCCGCCGCCTGGCGTGCACTCGCTAAGATTCCTCGAGGGAAAGATGAAGAAGACGACGCTTCGTATTTTGGTCGCGTCGAAACGTGTTTGTCTCGCGCGGTATCTTTAGGCGTCTCGCAGAACAAAGCGACTGTCTGGGCATCTCTCGCGCAGTTATACAAAACTGCCGCAGATGCTCGACGACAAAAAAGTAGTAGCGCGGAAGATATCATCGAAGAACTCGAACGCGCCGCCGCGACGTGTCTCGATAAATCGCGCACTCTGAATCCGCACGAAGGTGTCGCGTGGATTCACACTGGCGAAGAGATTTTGAGCAAAAGCATTTTTGGCGAAGAAGAAGCAAACAGTAGTGTTTATTACGAGAAAGCCGCGAAAGCGTTCGACGTCGCCACAAAGTGCGCGTTTGAAGACGCAGAGCACGCGCGCATCGCCGACGCCAAGTTTTCGGCGACGGCGGCAGTTGCCGTCCTTTCGGAAGATATTCACAATACACACAGATACGAGAATATCGCAGCCGCAATTCGAGCGGCGAGAGCGCGAACGAACGATCCGGTCGCGCACTGGTCGCTCGCGATGGTGTGCGAACGAAGAGGATTGATTGATATGGCAAAACAGGCGTTTGAAAACGCATTGGACGGTGTTCTTAATGGTGATCCTTCGACTCTAGATTTCACGTTCGGTTACGGCGAGAGCGACGAGTGTCGAAACGCACTGACTGATGCCTGCAAGGAAGGTTTAGAGCGTCTGGAAAAGAGGCGAGCAATGAAGAGTGCCGCGCAAAATGATCTCAATGATGGAGCTTGCGCGACGTACGCGTCGCTCAAGCGACGATTGCAAAACGCCATTCGCGAAGACCCTTCTAACGTCCACGCGAGAGTGCATCTCTCGCAGTTACTGTTAGCACGAGAAGAAGATGATGATGACGAAACTTTTCTCGCTTTGAACGTAGTATCCGAACCGAGAGCACCTTTTCTTAACAACGCGGGAGGTAAAGGTGATTTCCGAGAACAAAGTTCCGTCGCACGAAGCGTCGCGTGGTCTTGCATCGCCAACTCTCCAGCATACGTGTATCCCGTAAAAAGTGATGATATTGAAAGCGATAAAACAAGATCAGAAGTTCTTTTTCGTCGCGCAAATCGCATGGCTGCCATTGCTACGGTTCTAAACCCGGGTGACGCGCGAAACCAAGATGTGCTTCAGACGTGCTTGAATCGCCTTCAGTTGCGTCCTCGAGCGAGCGGTGGAGTATCGTCTTTCAACCTCGATGACGAAAAGATGCTTCGCGATTTGTCGAAAATGGCAGAATCCGATCCAAAGAGCAATGTAGAAACTATTGCTTCTGCCAGACTCGCGTTGGCGGCAAAACTCGCGCAGTCCGAGGAAAAAGAGAAACGCAAAGAGGCAAAGAAACACGCGACTCGCGTCTCTCAAACGAATTTTAGCAAAACAGAATTAGACGAACATGAACGAGAAATTAACAACATTAAAATTAGCGAACGATTAGTGCGAGCGAGCGAATGTTTCCTCGCTGGCAGCGAATTATAGATTTAATAATACAGAGTTCTATCATCTATAACTATCGGAAAATCTTCGCACTCGTCCAATTCTCCTCCCAAAAGTCAACCATTCCTTCGTCTTCGATTTCGTCTAATGAGCTATTCTTCGCATCTCTATCTTCTAATTGATACTTCTTCTTCGTAAGAGGCGGAGGAGGACGCGTGGCGGGTACTTTTCTTCTCCCTTTCGCGGTAGTAGTAGTAGAAGAAGAAGAAGATGATGGAGAAGAGAATATCTCATCCAACCGATCTCTGGTCACCCCGGCTTCCAATCGATTCAACGCTTCCGTACCGTTCTCGTTCCCGTCCCAACCTTCCAACAAAGATATCAAAGCGTCGCACAACTCTTCGCTCGTATCGAATGTCAATCCATTCACGCCTTCCTGAACTAATTCGTCCCGCAAACACTCGTATCTTCTCGCTAAAACTGGAATACCCACGCCAAACATGTCTACGATTTTCATCGGCAAATCGAGTTTCGAAGAGCTTTGGTGTAAGCACAAACCTACGTCGGACATGGACAAGCGTTCCGGGTACTCGTGGATAGGTAACCACGCGTACGAAAAACTGACGTGTTTCAATTTCGCCTCTTTCGCTCTCGTCTCAAACGATTCTCGCAAATCTCCTCTGCCTGTGATCAAAATGTTCAAATGGGGCAGTCGTTGTTTCGTCTTCTTCTTTTTCTTCGTCGCCGTTCGAGCGCCGCCGCTCGCTTCTTTCGCCTTCTCGTCGTACAACACCGCCGCGTTTAACAAAACGTCAAAGTCTTCGTCCGGCGTCCACGAGGTGCTCGAAACAACGTTCACAACATCGCTCGTCTTTTTCCGGAATCCTTTTTTCTTTTCTCTCGTGGCGTTGGTGTTTAATCGTAAAAATTGCTCCCCCGGCGCGTCCTTCACCACGGAAATTTGTCTCGCGTCCACGCTCCACTCGCGAACCAAAAAATCCTTCATCTTCTCCGTCACCGTCAAATGATGATCAAAATACCTCAAAAAGTACTTCTCGTACGCCTTCATAACTCTCACCAACACATCTTTCCCTCCTCGTTTCCTTTGCATGCTGAAAATCGAGTACCCGAGATTGTGCCAATCAATCGTAAACTTTCCTCCCATCACCCGTTTCGCCACCGCGCACGCGAGAAACGTCGGCAAACACGGTGGATTTTGCACCAACACATTTGTCACTTTCACTTTCCCAGTTTCAAAGAACAAACACAAGAGCACTTGTAAAAACTGCAAAAGGACTCTCAGCGCGAAATATACGATCGATGGCACGAATGATGGAATCTTAGTCTTCTTCTTCAGTCGTAAAAAGTTCAAGCGAGAGATACCTACGAACCGAAATCCATCATTTTCTCTCAACTTTTCCTTCATCATCGATCCATTCTTGTACGCGATCACGGTGACCACGTATCCTTTATTCAGTAAGGAAATTGCGTGGTTTTGCATCCTTGGCGAGTGCCCGAAATCGCCCAAAACGAGAACGACCGCGTGTCTTTGTTTCTTCGCCTCATCTTCAATTTCCCCTAAAACGCCTACCAATTCTTTGTTTTCTTCTTCTTTGACGCGTTTTTGCACGTTAGTATTATCAATATTGGAGGAAGGAGACGGAGGTTTCCTCCTCTGTTTCTTTATCAGCGGTGGATCTGGTTTCTTTTTCTTTTTTGTCTTCTTACTCGAAGCAACATTAGAAGCATTGGAAAGAGCCATGATGATACAAAATGTCGTGCGTGAGTTGTGTGTGCGTTCTGTCCAATGAGTAAGTTTTGTGGCAAGTCGATTTTTTTAGGCAAAACTCCGTCGAAAACGAAAGAAATTTCAAAGAATTAGTTGAGAGCACACGCAAGCACGAGCAAAACAAACTTGGGCGTACACACCAGGTTGAAAGAACCAAATTTTCGTTCGAAAAAAAAAAATGACACACCCCAGATTGAAAGACCAAATTTTGGTTTCTTTTGGTTTTTCAACGGGGTTTTGCAGAAAAAAAAAGAAAATCACACGAGAGAGAAAAACAGCAGAGTTACGAAAAAAGAGTAAAACAAGAGTAAAACGAGAGGTAAAACGAGAGGTATGCAGCACACGAATCTGATGATCCCATCGTCGCAGATGATGATGAAGCTGCTGATCTTCGTTCTGCTCTCAGTCCTCGTTCTCGCTTTTGGTGGCGTCGAAGTTTCGGCGTCGACGACGAGGGGAAGAGTAGTATTGAGCAGCGCGGATGATGATGAAGCTGCTGCTTCGTTTGATGTATTGGAGAAAGAAGATGCATCATCTAATCCGGAAAAGATGAACTCTTGGATCGATTTCTGCTCTTCCTCCGCTCGTGAGTTGTACGAATCACCGATCGATCCGATTCTAGAATCCGAGTTACGTGAAATGCGACGAGATCTTACGCCGACAAAAATCACCGACCGAGGGCAAATGTGGTTTCGAGCGGAATCGAATTTACGTGCAGACGCGAGGACGAAATCGGCGATTTTTGAAAAGAGGTCGAAATCAATCCCTTTGATGCTGTTTGGAGATTCAATCACGGAGTATTGGAAGTTACGAGTGAACAGAGAAGTTTTGATGAAAACTCTGAGAGTGGAGAATGAACGGGACGTATTCGTGAATGGGATTAGCGGGGACGAGACGTCGCACGCGCTGTATCGATTGACGCACGGCGCGTTTCCGAGAGCGACCGTGGACGACATCGTGGTGATGATTGGGACGAATAATTTAGGACGCGCGTACCGGTTAGGAGTGGAGTATTCGAATAGGATGAAGAAAGCTGACGAAGAGTGCTTGAGCGAAGAGCAAGTGCGCGCGATTCGCGAGGAGATTCCAAACGCCGTCGCGGGGATTTTAGCGGTGATTGAAAAGATTCGAGTGATGTCTCCAAACTCGAGAATCGTAGTTTTAGGTGTTTTACCGAGAGGGTTGAGAAATGTGAGGGCGTGGACAGGCACGCCGCAAGCGTCCATTCACGATATGGAGACGTCGCAACGCTTACCAGACGCCGACGCTTTAGAATCGAGAGCATTTAAAGGGCAGTTTACGTTACCGAACGTGTTCACCAAGGCGATTGATTTCGTCAACGACGCCGTGAAGAGAGGCATTGAAAACGAGAAAGTTGGCGGAGATATGGTGTATTATCGCGAGTGCGCAGATGCTTTTTTGACGGTTGTCGACGAAGAGAGCGATACGAAGATGTTAAATTACGATTTGATGAAGGACGCTTTGCATCCGGACAAACCGAGAGGGTACGAGGCGCTCGGCAAATGTGTTCGAGATATTTTGGATTCGTTACCGGAGAACTGGGAGTTTCAAAACGTGCGCGCGCGAGAAAGCGGCGAAATCGCGCAGATGGGCGTAGCAACTTAAAATCTGTTTGATGTAGTAATCATATGTATTGGTAATAATAACAATAATAAATCTCTTCTCTATGCAATAATACTTAATTAATTCATCGGCGTTTGTTAAAGGCGCCGCCTCTGCCTCCGCCTCTGCCCCCTCTGCCTCCGCCTCTACCGCCACCTCTGCCTCCGCCTCTACCGCCACCTCTGCCACCGCTACTCTTCTTATCGAAATGTTTCGCCGCTTTTCCGTCTACGCCACCTCTCTTTCGCTTCTTCCCGCCTTCATCTGAAGAGGAAGGCTCCGAATCCGAATCTTCCGATGATTCATCCGAAGAAGACGACGATTTTTCTTCTTCTTCCTCTTCGCTCTCGTCATCGTCGTCAGACTCATCTTCTTCGCTAGAAGAACTCGGTCCATCATCCTCGTCTCCATCCTCGAGCTCTGCGAACTCGTCGTCGTCGTCATCGCTCTCTTCTTTCTCGTTCTTATTCTTCTTCGCTCGATCGAGCTTCACCGCCGGCATATCGTCTTCGTCGTCCTCTTCTCTCGCTTCCGCCGCCGCTTTCGCCAACTTTGCCGCTCGCTTCATGAAATCCTCTCCATCGCTCTCGCTTTCATCCTCGTCTTCCTCAAAATCATCGTCGTCTGACTCATCGAGTTCATCGTCATCCGACGCATCGTCGTCGTCTTCCTCGTCGTCGCTGAAATCGTCGTCATCAGAATCATCCTCGTCGTCGTCAAACTCGTCGTCCTCCTCGATCCTTCCGCTTAAATACACCGCTCTCCCTTTCCCATTTTGCGTCACGGTTACGGTCTCCCCGCTGGCGAACGTCAGCCCAGTCCCGAACGAAAACTGTTCGCACGAAACGTCGCGCAAGGTTCCAATGCAAAGGAGTTTCTTCTTTGTCTTCTTCTCGTCGTTTTCATCGTCACCGGTAACGGATGAAGTTTGGACGAAAATGGACGCCGCCGCCGATGTTGTGGAAGAAGAAGAAGATGATAATAATGGTTGCCCTAACGCGGCTTGGCAGACGACCACGGTCGTGGCCACGTCCGGGCGGAACTTGATCGGTTTGTTGTTCGGAGGAATTTCCAAGCCGAAGAATGACGGCATGTTTATGTGTTATGTTTATTAAATACAAGAGTCTCTCTCGCGTTGATTTGTGACGGCGAAATCAAGCAGTCAGAGAGGAAAAAGTGCGTTGAAATACAGGATGCGAATTTTTCTCTTTGTTCACATCAGCAGAAACAGAGCGCAGTATTGAGAGTAGTGTTTGTGTTTGTGCAGAAAAGCGTGGTTTGATGATGGCTTTTAGTACGTCGTCGTTCGATTTGAATGATGTGATGTGATTGGTCATTAGTATTCGTATTACGCGTTACCTGTCGTTTCGTTCTCTTCTTGTTTTTCCTCTTCTTTGTCTTCTTCTTCTTCTTCTGCTATAATGTAATGATGACGGCCATGTGTTGTTATTGTAGTAGTTGTTGTTCATTCTTATCTCAGTAGTCTCTGTTCTTCGATTAAGGTTTTGCCAAACGACCGACGAGTAAGCCGACGACGGCGGCTAGAGTTGTGATCAACGGGTTGATGTTGCGCGTGGAATTTTCGCCTAAAACTCCTCCTTCGGTTGTCTTCGCGCTCGTCTTTTTCTCAGCATTATTATTCGTCTTTCTATTCTTATCGTCGATCAACTCTACGTTCACTCTCCACGGTCTCTTAAAAAAGTCCAACGCGATGTGCTGACATCGTCTGAACAACTCGTGCGCGGCTTCGACTTCGTTTTTAAAGATGGAAACCGATTCCACGGACACGCCTAACGGGACTCCGCTGTCTTTCGTTTGCTCCAAAATATCTTCGCACATGTCGCACAAAATGTCAACGGATCTTTCCACCGGCGATTTGTTCAGAGGCGTTTTCGCCGGCGTCGCGTCTTCGCTAAATATTCTCTGCTCGACCCATTCCGGGACTCGTACACCTAACCATTTTATAAAGTTCATCGTTTTCTCTCTCCCGCACGGCGCGAATGTTAAAATGATCTTCACCGGTTTCACGTTTCGCTCTTTGCACAACTTGCCGTAATCGTTGATTAACTTAATCGTCGGCTGTTGATCGTAAATAGCTTGCGTGATAAACCACTCCGCGCCTAAACTTTGCTTCTTCAACAACGTTTCGTGTTCATTTCCTTTCTTTTCGTGCCTTTCCGCGATCGTCACGCCGCCAAAGTGGCCTTTCAATTGTTTCGTCAACAAATCCGCCGCGTCTGGAATCGTCGGTCCTTTATACTCTTTACTGTGCGTCGCCCCACCGACAAAGTTAAAACACATATTCTTGGACTTCTCAACCGCGTGACTCAACCACTCGTTAAACGACGCCTTATCGCTCTCCGCCACGCACTTATACACCACCGAGGCCCTCCCTCCGGAGACTCGCTCCAACACGGTGGCAAACGCCGCCGGATCTCCAAGCTTTCGAAACGGAAACGGTCTCGCCATTTCAGTCCTACCTTCCTCGTCTTGAATGTCGTACACGATGTACCCGTCCACGGCGAGTGAGCGAGATTTGTTCATGAATTTTTCCGCGTGTTGTAACGTTTCCTCGTCCGAAGCGCCTTCTAAGGGCGGGGTCAGGCCTTTTTAGAGAGAGAGAGAGAGAAATTCAATCATCAGTCAAGAAAAAAGCAAAGATTCTCTCGCGCTTGGGACGACGAAGAAGAGGATCTTTTTGGGAGCAACAAGAGGAGAGACTCTGAACGCCCTCTCTGTTCTTTTTCTAGTCTTCTTTTGAAGCAATTATCGCCTTCTGAGAGAGGAGTGCGCGAATGAATTCTTTAATCACATCACCATATCCAAAAGAAAGCGCAGAGAGAAATCCATCATTTCCAATCGAGTGTTTACGAATATCATCACTCGCAGAGAAAGAAAAGAGCGCGAGTTTAAGAGAGAAAGGAGCAGATCTGCTCGTTCTTTTTGTCAAAGTCGGATATACACAAAAGAGAGTTATAAAATAATAAACCTACCGAAAAGAAACGACGGTCTCGATGGGTCCGCTAAAGTCTCCGCTAAAGTTGCCATTTTTTACGTTTTTTTTGTGGGGCGAATGCATAAAAAAAAACAACTTCATCGTGTGCTCTATTTATATACGTGGATGTCAGATTTTACGATCACTCTCTGCTACGCGGGGTTGGTGGCGACCGTCGCCGTCGTCGTCAACGAAGAATCTTCTCCTCGGTTTTCCTTCCAGGAGGAGGAGTTTGAGGAGGAGTTTGAGGAGGAAAAAAACTTCCGTATCAAGCCTAAGAACACGCCGTTCGTAAACGCCCAAATCAAAGCGAGGAAGATTTTCGTAAACGTCCACAAACCGCCGGATTGAAACAACTGTTTCCGCAACAACATCAAGCCAATTTTTTGTCTTCTTTTTGCTAACTGCGTTTTGCAATCGAGAATGAGGTCCGGGTCGTCGAAGTTTATTTCGCACTCTTCGTCGGCTTCGTTGTTTTCCCCTTGACTCATTCCGTTCGCTTTGGTGAGGAAGGCGAAGGCGTTGGAGACGGCGGTGCGGACGCTGAATTCGGCGATGACTTTGGCGTAGTGTTGGATGGCTAATTGGATGAGCTGCTTCTGGATTTCTTTCGGCGGGGTTAAGTTTTTCGGAGAGGCTTTGTAGATGATGGAGCGCAAGGAGCTTCCCGCAGAGGAGTTTAATAACTCGCCTCCGAGCTTTTCGACCGAGTCTTGCGCGTCCGAACGTTCGGACTCCGAGGCGGTGCTCGAGGCCGAGTTCCCGGAAGCTTGTCTCGAAAGGTCCAGAAACTTTTGCCAATCGATATCGCCTGTTTCTTTGTCCATAATGGTGCGTTCTAAAACTTGTTTACCGTACGCCGTTCGCGGCGATAACGCGCGGAAAAGAGCCGTCGGCGCGGCGACTTCGTACATGTTCGCGCCGGTTCTTACCGCGCAGAAATCGAGCGTCGTCAACGATCGGATGACGAAAACCATGTACGGAGGTAAGTTAAACCTATATTGAGTGGAAATTTTCGTCAAATCGACGACTAACTCTGTAAAGTTGTTCCTTTGTTTCTTTTCCATCCCGTCTGGTCCGTCCATGGCTTCTCGAAACGCCCGACGAAACTCATCGTCGGTGATGACGTACCATTTTCCCGGGTCGGAGGTGTAATCCGCCACGTTTCCGTTTTCGTCTTTCCAAATTTGCGCTTTATCGGGGAGCATACCCATGATGCGTAAGTTATCGATTAAATCGTCCCACTGCGCGTTTAAAATGTTCAAAATGCACGACGCCATCGCTTCTTGCTGCGCGTTGTTCACTTCGCAAATCAAACCAAAATCAATCAAAGCCAATTGGCCTTGGTCCGTATACAACATGTTCCCTTCGTGAGGATCGGCGTGGACTAATCCGGTTCGAAACAACTGCGCGGACGAGCACTCGACACCCATGCGAACCATTTTTCTTTGCTCGTCCAGGTTTAATTTCTTCATCGGTCTCCCGCTGATGAACTCTTGCGTTAAAACTCTCGTGGAGGTCAAGTTATCCCACGAGCGAGGAATTTTCACGTACGGTAAAAACTTCAACGATCTTTTGAACGCTTTCGCGTTCCTCGCTTCTAGCGTGTAATCCAACTCTCTAAAAATCCCAGCGCCGACTTCGTCTATAATAAACGGCAAATCCTCGCTCCCGTTCGCGCCGGATTCTTCCAACCACGTCAACAGTAATCGAATCACCGTACAATCTAACGCGATTCTTCGTACCATCCCAGGTCTTTGCACCTTCACCGCCACTTTCGTCTTTTGCGCGTCGTGTAACCGCGCCTCGTACACCTGACCAATCGATGCCGCCGCGATTGGCTTTTCGTTAAACTCTGAATACAAACTCGTCTCCGGATCGCCTCCGACGATGTCCTTAATAAACCTCAAACTCCCTCTATTAATCAACTCTTCCCGTATCGTCTGAAACGCCACCTCAGAATCAAACTGCTTCACGTCTTGCTGCAACGTCATCAACGCGTCCGCGGCTTCCTCCCCGATAATATCCGGCCTCGTCGACAAGGTCTGCGCCAACTTCACGAACACCGGACCGAGCTTCGCCACCACGTCTCTCAACTTCCCCGCCCGCGTGCGTTTTTCCAACGGGATTTCTAACATCTCCTCGTACTTCCAAATTGCAAGAACGGATGAAAATTGCGCGATGACTTCTCCGCATCGCGTGGCTAACTCAAGAGGGTTGGATTTGAAAAACTGGTTGATTTTTAACAACTTTTCCGTGTATCCCAAAGAGTAGTCTAAAACCACAGCCTCCAAATTACTACTAATCTTTTCCCCTGTTTCTTCTTCGATGTCGTCCATGGATTTCACGACGTCTCGGACCACGTCCGGGTTGGAAATCGCGGGTACTCTGCTTTGAGTCGTCGTGCGAACGAAAGCAGCGCTTCTTCCGCTCTTTTTCTTCGACGACATCATCATCGAAAGCGCGCGAGAGGATGACGATGACGACGATGACCTTTCAGCGCTTGTACTCCTCCTGCCTTTTCCGCCGCCCCGCGTTACACAACATCTGTGATGAACGGTACGTTTACTACGGAGAAGCGTCGTCGTGGTCGTGGTCGTGAACGAGTTGTTCGTGGGGGTGGTAGATCGCATCGTCGTCGTTTACGTTGTCAAATTGTGACCAAATTCTATCCAAGTTTTGTTGTCTGCTTTTGTATTGAGACTCAGAGAGAGGAAAATTTTACGAGCGAGCGAGAGATAACATCTTTCATTATTGAATAAACGATTAGAGAATAACATCTCTCTCTTTCTTTCGCGCTCTCTGTGTGTCTATCTATGCGTGTATTTCTATTCTGAGTGCATGATGATCCCCCCCGTCTTTCTCTGAGCTATTATACATATTACGCGCCATCATCATCGCTCTTGTTCTCGCCGTCGACCAAAACCTTTCTCTTCTTCTTTTCAGGCTTCGTTTCGTTCTTCTCTCCTCGTTTTTTATCCGCTTTTGTCGGCGTGCGGAGATGTTCGGGTAAACTCTCGCGAACGGTTGGGAGTTCGGCGACGAATAACGCGGTGTGCGCGTAACCGGCGTACGCGCCGTAGATGGAGACGAGCATTTCCTCGCATTTCTTCATCATTTTCGGGGTTATGGAGAGTGGTTTGTCCTTTTGTTTTGTCGGGGTCGTTGGCGTGGATGATTCTTTGTGTCGTTGTTGTTCTGCTTCTTCTTCGTTCGCGTTTCCTTTCGTCGTCGCCGCCGTCGTTTCCATGCTCGCTAACTCTCCGTTTGGATCGAAATGTTCTCTGGCGAGCTGCCAGACGTGCGTGTCTACCGGTACGACGCTCTTCTTATCCAAAGAAAACAACGCCGCGCACCCGGCGACTTTCGGACCGACGCCCGGTAAACTCGTCAATTCCGTAATCGCTCTGCACTTCTCTTCTTCCGTTTGCGGCGCGTCCCTTAGTTTCAGTAAGTAGGCCTCGCCACCTCGTTTGACGAGTTCTTTCGCCATGGCTGGGATGAATTTTGCTCTGTATCCAAATCCTAAATCACGCAACGTTTGTTCGTCGCATTTTTCTGCCAACTGCTCGACGGTTGGAAACGCGTGATAGATTTTACTATCGTTCATCTCTTCTTTGTCGTTCACCTCGTTCTCTTCGTCGTCCTTAGCACTACCACCACTACTCCTATCACTTCTACCACTACTAACATTGCACACCAACTCCTCCCCGTACTTCTCGCACAAACTCTCCACCATCTTTTTAATCCTCGCTATGTTGTTATTGCTCGAACAAACGAACGAAATCAAACATTCCGCGGGTGGTTGCCGGAGCGTCCTCGCGCCTCGCACGTACGCGCTCAGCCGTCCGAACCGGTACGGATCCGCTTTCGAGAATTGCTCGAATAAGTCTTTCAAAGGAATCGGGTCGTCCAGGTTAAAATACGCTCGCACGTCCTTCGTGACTTGCTCTTCTTCTTCTTCTCCGTTCTCTTTATCTTCGTCTTTGCAAATGTTGCTCTCGTTAGTATTCAACACGCGAAACTCGATGGTTGTTTCATAAGATTTTTCCTCCTCCTCTTCGAATTCCATTCGCTCTCGAATCTGAACCACTCTTCGACCGATAACGCCCACGTACGTCGAATACTTTTGATTCTCATCATTCTCATCATCGTATTCTTCTTCTACTTTCTGCCATCGAAACGATTGTCCAGTCGGCAGCGTTCGATCTAAACTCAAATCATCTCTCGTCGTTCGTAACGACTTCCAATTTTCTTCGTTTTGGTTTCTCCTCTTAATACTACTCTTATTCTTCATCGAAGAAGAAGAGGAAAAGATTGCGACTCTCCTTCGCGCCGCAAATGCAGTTTCTGTTCTTGTTGTTCTCGTGAATAATTGACGGTAGCAAAAACGGAACGAAGAACCGACGACGAGCGAAGTCATATACGTGAAAGTGGGGAAAAACTTTGTGAGGGCAGTTTTGGTCAAGTGTGTGTCTCTGTGTGCGTGTCTCTTAAAAGGTGAAAACAAAATCTCTCTCTATCCGTTATTCTTCTTCTCTTCGGTGCATCTCTGTACAATATTTAGTGTATTCTTCGTCCGTTGGTTCGGGGCACCCTTTTTCTCGCAAGTAGTTTTCGCACTCGGTATGCTTTTTGTACCGAGCGAAAGCGAAGTCTCGCCAGTCGTTAAGAGGCGCTCTCGCCTCTTCGACTAAGTATTTAAGGCAATCGAAATTGCCACACCCTGCAGCGTTGTACACGCAGTCACTCTTTACCCTAGAAAATATCTTTCTTTCTTCAATGAAATATTTCAAGATGTCCATGTGACCACCGAATGCTGCCTGCCTTGACGCTTCTTCTTCCGTCTCTCGCGAAGGTTTCACTTTGTCGAAAAGAAATCGAACACAGTCGAGGTGTCCTTTCCAAGCAGCTTGTTTACACGACTCTCCTTCATCACACGGGCAACCATTAGAGAAGCAGTACTTGAGCATCTCGAGATTACGTATATCTGCTGCCACTTTAATCGTATTTTCATCCCACTCGCAATCTTTCTCTTCTCTCGCCCACTTGAGCAACTCGAGTTTGTTCGTTCCAGCAACTTCCGAGCAAAACAAGGCTTGATCTATCACTCTTCCACTTTTATGTGTCTTTCCCCAATATGTGTTATTCCACGCCCATTCCAACGTCGAAATGGATGAACATTCGTGAACAGCCGTATAGAATTTCGATACGTCTACCCCGGCGTACGCAAGCACACCCAAACTCTCACCATTCACCTCTGCAAAGAACCTCCGATCAGTCCCATTCAATTTCGAAATCACATGCGAGACAAAAATATCCTTGTGATGCAACACCAATCCCGTCCACAACTTCGTCGGACCAAGCTTCAACCTCTCCACATCCGCTCTCGCCCGTTCAACGGCCTCTTCCTTCTCCTTCTTCTTCTTCCTCTTCTGCGCGCCGGACATCTTTTTTCCCATTATTATTATTCCTTTTCTTTTCCAAACAGCAAATGGGGTTTTGTTCGTAGTTGTTCGATTTTTTCCGATGATGTGAAAAAAATACTCTTTTTGCCACTTAAAAAAGCTCCTCACAAAAGAAGAGACTGCTTTTGCGCGAAAAGTATACACACGCACACTTTAACGACGATAGTATTTAGTGTCACTTGCACTCGTTCTCAGCATCATGGGCGGGACGACAGAAGTTAAGGTACGCGCGCGTGAACAGTAAAGCTTTCGAGGGGTTTGGGGAGATTCTGTTTTTTTTCTTTCTTTTTCATTTTGTTCGTAACGCCTTTTTTTTCTCTCTCTCTCATTCGCGGGTTTGGATGCGTGCATGTGCGCGCACGCGTGTACGCGCGCAAATGCGATTTTGGCGCCGCGACGATGCGGGTGGATGGTGCGACGACGACCCGCGGTTTTGCACGTAAACCACCGGGGTGGCTTTGAGTAAAAGCGACTTTTATTAGGAGCGTTTTTTTTTCTTAAAATTTTCTTTCTTTCACGTCTTTGACCAACCACACAACAACACAGATGATTCACAAAGGTCCGTGGGGCGAGAAAGGTACTCTCATTCCAATCGCCGTGAAGGAGGAGGATTCGAAGAACGATTTGAGAAGGAAAATTGGCGCAGCGACTGGTTTACACCCGAACGACGTGAAGTTACAGTTTGTCAGCGCGGTGCAACTTGGCGCGTCGTCCAAGTCGATGTGCGCCAAGGCGGGCATGTCGCACGGCAACTGCGGGGTGACCGAACGCATCGGTTTAGTAGCGGTAGCGGCGGAGGAAGGGGTGAAGCCGCACAAGCCTCGAGCAACGCCATGCTTGATCGATAACAGCGGGAATTACGATATTGATGACGCAAAGTAAAGCCGTAAAGAATGAGTGATCGTGATGCGCCGCGAGTACCTAAAACTGCAAGAACTACTACTACTAAAAACTAAACGCGCGTTTCTATTCTATTCAAAAAAGTACGGGTACGTTTCCGTCCTTTTCTTCTCTTCTTCGGTCGGATGCGCGGCATTAGAACACGAATCGCACCAAAAGAATGGCGAACATACCGCCATATTATCGCCATACGCCGTCGTAGTCGCGTCGTGAATCTCGCAGCACATGCACGGTTTCCGCATCTTCCTGGCTTCCGAGATGACAATTGGATAGTGTTCGCGCGAGAGTTTCGCGGTTTCCAAGTCCATGTTTGCCACTCGCACGTCGCGAAACCGAAGGATGTGATCGCACGATCCTTGATGTCTGTACAGATACGATTTTCCCGGGATGATTTCTAAATCGCTAAACGTTGTCTCGCGCATGTCGCGGCTCGTAAAATTGGACGGTTTGATTTTCTCCTTTGTCTTTTTCTTTATTGACGCGCCGCCGTTTTCTTTTCCCTTTCCGTTTTCTTCTTCGCCTCCTTCATCTTCATCGCTAACGTCCAATTTCATCCCAGGACAACGAATGAAGTACTTCTTCGACGCGTCCACGATACCTTTCGATAAACTGACGCTGTTCTTGCTCCTCAAATCGTCGTAAAACACATTCTCGATGAAGAAAAAGCTGCTCTCGTTCGCCTCGTTCGCTTCTTTGTATCCGATGTGTTTGCTACTCCTCGCTTTCTTTTCCTCCTTTCGCTTCTTCCCAGTGCCGTTATCATCGTCGCTCTTCTTTCTCAAATCGTTTACCAACCCGTGATTTACCGCCGCTTGCCTGTAATCCGCTAAACACTCAATCTCGTCTTTCAATTGCGTCAATCGGGTATCGCCGTGCACTAAAACCTCGCAATTCAATTTCGGATACCTCACAAACTGCCAGTTATCGTACACTTCCACGTGGAGAATAACGTTACTCTTACTTTTTTCACTCTTCTTTTTCTTTGTCTTCTTCGCGTCTTCTTTGTCTTCTTCTTCTTCTCTCCCTCTTCTCTTCGCCCTTACCGGATGCCTCGCGACGCTCGCCAAATCAATCTCCCTTCTCAATCGAGGCGGCATAACTTTCGTGTGCCATTTAATCATAGACAGAGTCGTGGTTATCTGCGCCTGCGAGTTCGTGTTTTCTAAACACTCGTTTCTCTGTCCTCGCACTTTCATCGCCTTTTCCTCTTTCTTCGCGTTATATTGCCCAATCGAAAAATCCTCCCCGATGGTGGTCAGAGGGAATTGAATTCTTTCCTTTTCCTTTTCCTCTGCACCGAGTAAACTCTCTCTCAAAACGAACGCTCGTTTCTTTTCCAACTCGTTATTGTTAATATTATTATCGTCGTACTTTCTCACCCTCGCTCTTGCCTCGTGCAAAACGTCCTCGCACTCGCTCGAGAATCCCTTCACGGAGACTGTTCGTCCTCGTTTTTTTTCCATTACTGTCGGAAACGTTCGCTCTATCACGGGAGCATTTTTTGCATCGATATCCCCGGGATTGATACAAGACGTCTCTTTGGCAGAGGAGAGCCTTTGAGTCTTCTCCTTCATCGTTTCGCAATAACGCTCTTTTTACTATTAATGACGAATGTAACGTGCGAAAATCTCCATTTATTTAGGGGCGAATTGCGCGAATTTAACAACAAAGTAATACGAATACTAAACGCGAAAAGGATGACGACACAAAGACAAAATGATACGTAAAGACGACCACTTCGACGGCAAAAAAAAGATGCAAATCCCAAGCGCGTAAATAAGAATAAGAGATCTCTTTTATATGTGTTTTTAAAGTCTTTAGAAAGAGTAAAAGAAAATCGATTCATCACCCCTAAGAGATATGAATAATTGGAGAATGCATTCTGCGCTGTTATTGGTACACTAACACACTCGCGTGGGATATTGAGGCGAAAAGAAAGAAGACGTAAAACGAAGACAAAGTTATGGAGCTGCTGAAACAACTGAACGCGATCAGAGACGCGACGAACAGAAGTTTACAAGAGCTGAATAATAATAGGACGGACAGCGAGAATGTTCCCAACACTATTCCTCCTATAACTCCTTCTGGCGCTGGCGATGATGATGATGCTTCCGAGGACGACGAGGAAAGAATGTTTAAGAAAGAAGAAGAAGAAAACGAAAACGAAGAGGAAAAGAAGATGAGAAGGAGACCGTTCAAGTACGCGAAAGCGATGCAGATGATGATGCGAAAAGGAGGAAAAGTAGGAGCGGGGACTGACGATGATGAAAATGTCGACGGCGATGATAAAGAAGCGACAACGATGATAACGTGCGCGTCGCAAAACGGCGTCGTGTGCGCGTTTGGATTTGCAAACGGAGATTTGCTCGTCGCGGACGCCGAGACGGGGGAACGGATGGCGCTGTTTAAAAGAGAGTCCTCCGAAGATGATGATGACGATGACGGCGACGACAAAAACAACGAGAACAACAACAACAACAACAACAACAACAATAGCATCACGTGCATCTCGTTTGATGCCACCGGGACGTTTTTGTGCTCGGCTTCGGCGAACGGGACGGTGAGAGTTAGACACGTGGTCGTCGTCGACGACGACGACGATGAAGATGACGACGACGACGACGACGACGATGGCGCTCCAAAGACGCCAAAGTTGATAAACGCGAAGAAGAAGAAAAAAGTAATTCGCGTGCACGACGACGTGGACGGCGAGACCTTAGCCGTCACGCACAAATCTTCCGTAAACTGTTGCGTCATCGACCCGAATTTCGCCAGTCGAAGGAACCGGTTCGTCATGTTTGGAGGACGTCAGTCCTCGGAATTGGTTTTGCACTGTTTCGCGAACACAAAAAACGCCTCGCAAATGACAAAAGCAAAGACGATCGTCTTACAAAAGAACGACGGTCCAATCAGAGCCGTAGCCTGGCGACACAACGTTTTAGCGTGGGCCTCCAACGCGGGCGTGCGATTGCGAGACGCGACCGCGCCGGTTGGATTAGCGAGGTGGGAGAAACCGCCAGGATCGAAAGCGAGGTTCTCGCAACGAGATCCGGTATTCGCGTGGAACGATAAGACAGTCACGACGGAAGGGTCCGCGGAGTTGATGTTGGCGTGGGCAGATGCCGTGGTCGTGTTTCGGATTCGACAAAGTAGTAACGGCGGTGGTACCGGTAACGGAACTAACTCGACAACAGAAAATAGTAATAGTAGCAAGAACAACAACGCGGGCAGTAGTAAAAACGCAGCGGCTGCGTTAATCGAAAGCATAGCGCGAAGTACTAGCGGTTCGGGCGGCGGGAACAACAAGAACACCATCACCACTGGATTATTAAGAAGTGGAACGCCGCCCCTGAAGAGCGATAATACGGTCAAACGGGTGGAGATTTGTGCGACTTTCCAAACGCCGTATTTGGTGTGCGGTATCGCGCCGTACGCGAGCAAAAAATTGGTACTTTTAGCATGGTGGCCTCCGAGAGAAGAAGACGACAACGATAACGACGAAGTCGAGAAGAAATCATTATCGTTTTCAAATGTCGAACTCCGCATCGCAGATTGGCGCGACGAGGCATCTTGGATTGACGCCTTGCCTTTAACAACGTCATCTTCAGGCTCGGACGTCGTATTTGGTCCCGTGATATCGCCAAACACGGTGAGCATGTCGCATTACCAACCTACGGATTCAACGTCTTCTTCTTTCTCGACATCATCTGCATCGAACTTGAAATCCATCTCGTTGTTATCAAAGCAGCACGAATACCTCGTCGCGTCTTCGGAGGTTGTTTTAATCGCTAAACAACGGTCCGCGCAAGACACCGTATTCGACGCGCTCCGTCGGCAAAAAGATAACGACGACGATTCAGCGCTAGATATATGCGAAAAGTACGAGCACTTAGGTGAACTTCGCAAAGGCGCGGCGTTAGCTGTAGCAGAAGCGTCCGTCACGCGCGCGTTTGACGCTCAAAACTACGCCTTGGCAGCCAAGAGATGCCCGCGCGCGTTGGGGAGAAATCCGGAGAAGTGGCGCTTTTGGGCGAAAAAGTTTGCCTCGGTGAACAAACTCGGCGATTTAGCGTTTTACGTTCCCGTAACTTCCGGTAGTAGCGACGCGGATGGAGAAGCGCCTCTGAAACGGTCGACTTACGAACTCATCTTGATGGCGACGTTGAGCGACCCGGAGACGCAGCCAACGTTTTTAGCTTTAGTGAAAACGTGGCCGGCAAAATGTTTTGACGTCGGTGCTTTGACGAGAGAAGTTCGTTTAAAAGCAGCGAGAGTGAGACGAATGATTTCGGCGCAGTCGATTGATGGATTCTTGGACGATGAGCATCACTATCATCGTCGTCGTCAAGGCAGCAAAGAAGATTCCATTCAAGAAGTAGCGTCCACGTCTTCCATGAACAACTTCGAGGAGTCCAGCGTCATGCCTTACAGCACGATGATTGGCGAAACGCAATCGATATTAGACGAAGCGTTGGCAGAATTGTACGTCATGGACGGTAAAGTTGATCGAGCGTTGGAAGCGTATCTCTCCAACGGTCGACCGCCGACGATTTCGGCGTTGGATTTCATCGACCGGAGAAATTTAGGTGGCTCAGTCCCGATTGATAAAATCGGTGAATTGTTCGTGGCGGATGCAGTGAAAGCGGCGAAAGTTTTCGCGGCGTGCGAGTGTAAGAGTAATGATTTTTACCATCACCACCATCACCACCTCGGCGATATGAGCGAGAAACAATTAGCGGCGGAGGACGCCATCATCCCGGACTCGATCGTGCTTTCCGAACTCGACCGATGCGACGAGTTTACCGACGAATCCGAGCGACGAGACGCTCAACTTAAGTATCTCGAAGCGTTGTGCGACCTCGATCCGGATCGGTATCACATGCATCACGAAGCGGTGTGTCGACTCACGGCGCAAAGGAACCCGAAAGAGTTGTTGTCGCGATTGGTCAAATCCGCGAGGTTTATTCCAGACCAGTTACCATTAGAGCTTTCGAGAAGAGAGAAGAAGGACATTTTTGACGCCCAAACGAAGAAGTTCTTCTCTGGAAATTTGAACGATCCAAATGAAACGTACTGTTACGTCCCAGACGCGTACGCGCACGCGTTAGCAAGGAACGGACGCGTGCTTGAAGCGTTGGACGTGATTGTCACTGAACTCGGCGATATTTCAGGGGCGTGCGAATTGGTCAACGCCGTCACCGCGGAGTGCACCGACGAGGAAAAGAAACTGTTTTGGAGGAAAATTATCGAGTTGGCGCAAAAAAGCGATAAAGAAGCAGCACTGTTGTCCTCCTCCTCCACCTCTTCCTCCTCTTCTTCTTTCGCTCTTCTCCTCCAGCGCAAATCTTCCGAAAAGAAGAAAAAGCCGCCGATTTTGTTCAACGCCGAGTTGATTGAAAACGCGCCGATTGGCGTCACCATCGACAAAAGTTTGAAGAAAAATCTGGTCAAAATCGTTTCCGAGACGAGACGAGAGAGCGAAAAGTGGTCGAAAATGCGCGGGAAAGTCGCCAAGGAAAAGATGGAAACCACGCGTTTGCGAGTGGAGTGCGGCACGAGAGCGTCGCCGAGAGACGGGGTTCGATTCGTCGTGAAACCAAAAGAGAAGAAGAAGAAGAAGCAGAAGAGACCTAATGCTGCTGCTGTTGCTGCTCCGAATTAATCTTCATACTAGCATTTGTATTCTTATTGTTATTCGTATTATTATTACTACTCCTGGGTACTTAGCACCGCGCATCAATATATCGCTTCCCTGTTGCTCTCACGAATTTGCTTCAGAATTTGCCTGCTGACGAGATGTTTTTCAAGCGGCTCTTACTCATAAAAAACCACAGCAACACCTCCAACGACGGCAAGAAAGCATTGTCATTGTTATCCTCGTTGTTTCTTCATGGAAAAAGGAGCAGCAATAGCATCAGCAACACCGCTTATCGGGGTTGTTCTTCTTCAAAATCATTCTCAACGGTTTCCCCAAACAACGGGGGGAAAAGTTCTTCTGAACATCATCGTCGTTTTCTCGGGGGCGGGTTAGCGGCGTTAGGGGGCGCGCTCGCCTATTATTCGTTACCGACTACTGACGAGAACGACGAAAATGATCGTCTCGCGAAAGATCCGAGAGACGATAGATCGAGTTTAACGCCGCACGAAAAGGTTGCAAAATTGCACTCGTTTCTGGGCGACGAGAATAGAATTTTAGCGCACGCGAAACCGCTCAAATCGGCGGAGACTCCCGTTCATTTTGGTCTCTTTAGCGATGGCGAGATATCGAGGAAAGAAAAACGACATTCGGTGAGAAAAGAGTCCGGGGAAACGATCGTTTTGAACGTCCCGGATGCGTACATCGTCTCCGCGTCCACGGCGGCGAGCGACGAAGATTTGGGCGAGACGTTTACGAAGTTGTTGGACGAGAACAAAATCGACACGCGACAAGCGACGCAGATGTTTGTTTTAGCGCAGAGAAGATTGAAAAGCGAGAGCGGGTGGAAAGCGTACGTGGATTTTTTACCGAGGAGGATGGATTTAGTGCCAATGTTTTGGACGGAACGAGAGATTGAGAGAGGATTGAAAGGGACGGTGTTGTACGAGATGGTGAAGACGCAGAAGGAAAGATTGAAGGAAGAATACGAAACTGTGGTGAAGGACGCGTTCGATGCGAACGTGTTGCCAAAACTGAAAGAGATCATACCGTCCTCGTCTTCGAGTGTTTTTGTGAGTTTGTTCGGGGAAAACGCCAACGATACTTCTCCGCTTTCTTTCGAGGAATTTTTGTGGGCGAAGGCTTTGTTTTGGACGCGAGCGCTGACCATTCCTATCGAAAACGGTCGAGTAATTGTCGAAGCGTTAGTCCCTCTGGTGGATGCGTGTAACCACTCTACGAAGAAACCAAACGCGCGGTATCAACTCTCGAATGATTTGAAATCCGTGGAGTTACGCGTGCCTTCCAAAATTGAAGACAATATGACCAGCGAAGACGAGATTAAAATAACCTACGGCGTTGAAAATTTAGAGCGAGCTTTTTTCACGTACGGATTCGTCGACGAGGACGTGATGAGCACGATTTTACCGTTCGTTTGGAGCGACGACGAAGATACGAAAACGTACACGAGTTGCTTAGATTTGAAACGGTTACCGAAAATCGTTCAGTTAGATTTGGAAAACGCTAAAAAAGGTGCGAGCGCGTTCTCCGGCGATCCCGAGGTGAGAGAGGCGTTGCGGATTTTAGGCATGCAAGGCGAACAGTTGGCGATGGAGCTGAGAGCGTTATTAGGGGTTAAAGAAACGTTAGCGTTAACACCTGCGGAGAGAATTTCCAAGCGAGAACGCGCGAATCAACGGAAGAAGGGAAGATTGTTTTCTTCGTTTGGGAGGAGTAAAAAAAATACCGTCGACGCGGATGAAATCGTCACCGACCATCGACGTTTAGAAAATAGAGGATTGAAACGTGCCATTGAAACGGCTTTGAAACATTTAGATGAAACCGACGAGTCGGAAGAAAAAATAAGCAGCAAAGAAGAAGAAAACAACAACAAGGAAAAAGGAGATCCGACGACGTCCGCGCGACGAATGGAAGAGGCGAAACGGTACCGAAAGAAAGTCAGAGAGATTTTACAATCCTACTTAGAGGCGTCGTCGAAGCATTGGAAGCTGTAGTAGCGCACCAGGTAAAAGAGTACTCGCATCGTATAAATATTTTATATAAAAAATTAAAGCTCATCCTTCTTCTCCTCCTCCTTTTCCGCATTCTTCCTCTTCTTCTTCTGATCTTCTTCAAAAAACTGCATCTCTTTTGCTAACATTTCGTCGTATTTCTTGTCGCCCCAAGCGGCTCGGGTCAACGCGGCTAAAAGAGATTTCTCGCGACGCGTCCGGAAATCAATCTTCTTGCTATTTCCCTCTTCTTCCTCGTCGTCTTCGATATCGCTCATCGATACGTCCTGTCCTAACTCCCAGACGAATATCCCTTCACACACGTCTTCAAACAATCGGCACATCTCCACCTTCTTCCTGATTAAATCTTTGCCGTTGAACCACACCTCGACGCCGTCTTTCGATTTTGCCACATTCGTTTCGTCCTTCAATTCGTAATCATTATCTCGCAGCACGTCCCCGTACGGCCGCCACTCCGGAGCCGTCGATGCATCTTCCGGTATCGACCTGCCGTAAAACGGCACACCGAGCCGCATAATCTTCCCCCCCGTGAACGAATCCTGCGCGTAATTCAACGTCTGAGTCGCAAACTTCAAATTCGCGTGCCCGTCTCGATCGTCCAAATCGTACGCCATCGCGTGTAAACCATCCGCGAACTCCGAACATTCCAACATCTCCAAAATCTGCTCCTGGTTTTCGTTCGGGTAATACGCAACGCTTATCTTCTTCGTCATGTCGTGCTCCCGAAAATCCTTCTTCAACGCTTTCGCGAACTTTCCCAGATTCCGCCACTCCGTCTCGTCGTTCGGGTACGACCAGTTCAAATCGACCCCATCAAAGATATCCTCGTACTGTTCGTACAAGAAACTGGACACCGATTTCACGAATTCGTTTCGCGCGTCTTTCGTGCTCGTCGCTTTTGCAAAACCGTTCGTTCGTGAAGATCCGCCGACGGTGACGTGTATTTCGCACTCGAACCGTTTCTTGGCTGATTTCAACCTTTCGAGATTCAACGCGGACGGCAATCTGTCCAGCTTATCCAACGCTCCGTTTTCATCCACCTCGATGGAGAAGAGAATAATCGCATCTGTTCGAGCACACAGAGCGTTTATGATGCTTTCAGAGGTTGTTTCGTTTGCAATTCGCCAGTCTGGGAGGTACCCGAGAACTTTGATTGGATTCGGGGAAGAATCGTTCGAAGCGTTTGCAAAGACAAAGAAGAAGAATAAAAAGAGAGAAGAAAGGACAGACACTTCAAAAAAGCTTCCCTCTCGAGAACGATTTTGATGCCTCATCACGCGCCGCCTTTGCTGATGATGATGCTCGTAATAATACTCCACCCCCATCGTGTTCTCACTTCTGATGTCTTTTCTCTCGACAGACTCTGGAGCAAAACTCGAGACACTCATTTAGGGTATCATTCAAACCCTAAACCTTACGGCACAAAAAAAGAGCAAAACGTCGGTCTTTTCTTGCACTTAGTAAAGCGCTTTGGGTGTGTCTTTTATATACACTACTACGCGTAAGAGAGGACGAGACTTTGAGAGGGAGGAGAGAGGACAAAAAGCAAAGAGAGAGAGAGAGCTTTTACTACTCTTTGTTTTTGTTTTGTTTTATTATTAGTACAGTGTCTCTCTCGTTTGTTGTTGTTCGCATCTCTCTGTCTCTTACTACTTGAGATATAATTGGAAAGAACAATGACGTTGATGCATTGCGCCGCCTCGACTACGAACACTCACACAAACAGCACAAAGATGATGATGAACCAACAAAACGGGAGAGGGTTACTCGCCTCGAAAGATTCTCGAACGCGGATAAAGGTGGTGAGGAAAGGAGCAGAAAAAGCATGTGTTGGTATTCGATGCAATGCGAGTAAAAACCCTTCTGATGGTGGCAAAAAAGGAGGCAAAAATGGTATCGCAGGCGAAAAATTAAGAGGCGCGAGGAAGGCTTTACAACAAAATAAAGCAGTTTCCGAACCACCTTCGTCTCAAGGACGCCAATCTGATCTCACGCCTGCGTTTATCTCCCCGTCGCAATTCACCGAGATGCAGTTGTCGACGTCGCAGATGAAAAATTTGGCCTCGCAACGCCCGACGGATCAAACGTTCGTCTCGCAATTCGCGCACGACGAACCGAGGAAAGGCGCGGATATTTTGGTCGAAGCGTTGGAAAGAGAAGGCGTGGATTGCGTGTTCGCGTATCCAGGAGGCGCGTCGATGGAGATTCACCAAGCGTTGACGCGTTCGACGACTGGGATCAGGAACGTGTTGTGCAGACACGAACAAGGCGAGGTCTTCGCCGCGGAAGGGTACGGAAAGGCCACGGGGAAAATTGGCGTGTGCATCGCGACGAGTGGACCGGGCGCGACAAATTTAGTCACCGGGTTAGCGGACGCGTTGTTGGATTCGGTGCCGATGGTTGCGATTACCGGTCAAGTACCGAGAGCGATGATTGGTACGGACGCGTTCCAAGAGACGCCGATCGTGGAGATTACGAGGCAGATTACGAAACATAACTATTTGGTGATGAACGTGGAGGAAATTCCGAGGATTATTCGCGAGGCGTTTTTCTTAGCCGCGAGCGGAAGACCCGGACCGGTTTTAGTGGACATCCCGAAAGACGTGCAGCAACAAATGAGCGTGCCGTATTGGTCGCCGAAAGTGAGTTTGAACGGGTACTTGTCTCGATTGCCGATTCCGCCGAGTTCGCCGCAAATCGACCAAGTAATGGAGATGATCAAGAATGCGAAGAAGCCGGTGATTTATTCCGGTGGCGGTTGCTTGGATGCCTCCGACGAACTGACACAGTTTGCAAAACATGCTGGGATTCCGATTTGCTCGACGTTGATGGGTTTAGGCGCGTTCCCGGAGAGCGACGATTTGAGTTTGCGCATGTTGGGTATGCACGGCGCGGTGTACGCGAACTACGCCATCGATAACGCCGATTTAATGTTGGCCTTTGGCGTTAGGTTCGACGATCGCGTGACTGGTAAATTAGACGCTTTCGCCTCTCGCGCGTCCATCGTGCACGTGGACATTGACCCGGCTGAAATCGGCAAGAACAAAAAACCGCACTGTTCCATCTTTTCAAACATCAAGCCGGCGTTGAGATTGTTGAACGAGAAAATGAGCAGAGAGACAAACTTACCGGACTTTTCCGCCTGGCGAAACGAATGCAACGAACAAAAGAAGTTGCACCCGTTCCCGATGCCAAACTTGCAAAACGACGAGATTTCACCGCAAGCGGCTATTCAGTTGTTGTACGAAGTGACCAACGGCGAGGCGGTGATTTCCACCGGCGTCGGTCAGCATCAAATGTGGGCCGCGCAGCACTATTTGTTCGACGAACCGAGAAATTGGTTATCGAGCGGTGGTTTAGGTTCCATGGGCTTTGGTTTACCCGCAGCTATTGGCGCCGCCGCCGCGAGACCGGATAAAGTTGTCGTCGATATCGACGGCGACGGGTCGTTCGTCATGAACATTCAAGAGTTGGCGACGTTGCACGCCGAGCAGTTGCCGGTCAAATGCTTCATTTTGAACAACCAATATTTAGGCATGGTCGTACAATGGGAGGACCGATTTTATAAATCGAATAGAGGACACACGTACTTAGGGTCTCCAGACCACGAGGAATACCACGAAACGAAAGACGAGTCGATGATTTTCCCAGACTTTGTGACCATCGCGAAGGGATTCCGCGTCCCCGCGGAGAGAGTGACGAAAATGAGCGAATTGAAAGGCGCGATTGAACGCATGGTGAACACGCCGGGGCCGTACTTGTTGGACATCATGGTGCCTCACCAAGAGCACGTGTTACCGATGGTTCCAGGTGGAGGTTCGTTTAAGGACACGATCACCTCTGGCGACGGGCGAACGGCCTCAGATTTAGGCAAGAAGATGGACGGTCTGTAGACGCGATTGAAAGAGAGAGAGAGATTGAGGCGGCAACGCCTTTGACGCTCTCGCCGTTTTTGATTAACGACGACGCCTTGTGTAAAAATTATATTTTCTTCATTACTACTTACTGGTACATTTTATCTACATCACATAAAAATACAAAAGCGTTTGCTATCGATCGATCTATCTATATCGATCGTTCTATTTGCGGACTAATTCTATATGCACATGTTTATATTTCTACTGTTGCGCGTCTTGTTCTCGCGGTTCGTTCTCGCGGGCCTCTTCCTCCTCCGGCTTCGACTGTAAAAGTGGTTTCGTCGACACTTGAGAATCCATCAAGCCGGCGATTAATCCGTCCTCTTTCTTTTCCTCGCCTCGTTCTTTTGCTTCTTCTTCAGAAGAAGAAGAAATAGAAGAAGAAGGATGCGCCTCTCTGCTTCCGCTCAACAAAGGCGACATTTTTTCCACGAATATCTTCGCCTCCTCCCTCTCCTTGGCGTCTAAAATCTTCCTCTGTCCGTGAACGAAGGACAAAATCCCGTTCCACCCGAACCCGACGATGTTCATGAACGGAATCGTCAAGTGCCTCGGAACGACCCAGAAGTTGAACATTTGCGCGGGTACCCAGACGATCCACAAAGCGCGCATGGTTTCAAACACCGTATCGTTCCATAACGTTTTCAAAGTCCCGTAAAACTCTCCCGCGCTGGTTTTGTTTTCCGACCACATCTTAATCGCCAAGAACGTTGGGAAGTATACAAAAGGCGCGACGAAGAGTTGATCCGCGGCAACGATTGCCCCAGTCGCGCCTGGAATCCCCATCTTTGGTTTCATCACCCCGTACAGCGGCTTCAACATGTGATTGTACAAAGAGTACTGAAACGCGCCTACGTACGCCACGCCGAGGGCGAAGAAACACCCAACCCTCTGATAATCCAAATGCGTGTTCCCTTCCACGAATATTTGGACGAACGCGTCTGAACTGACGCATTTAAACACACTCGTCGCCAAGGCGGCTAAAAAAGGCTTCTCTAAAAACACTTTCTCGTACAAACACATCCAATATTCCTTGTACCATCTCAACGTCGCCGGATGAAACAAAACGTTCGGAAATTTCACCCCGGCGTGACGTAAAGAACTAATCGGATTCGGTGGTTTCTTATACGCTCTGGCCACCGCATCTATGGTCGCGTAATCGATCACTTGCTCGGTTTTTTGCCAGTACGGGTTAAAAAAATACGACGACGGCGCCGAGGAACTGCCTCCCTCTACTCCCGCTTCCGCTTCCGTCGTCGGATGATTTTGTTGATTCAAACGTTGTTGTTGGGTCCTTCTGCTCAATTTACTATTACTGCTACTAAAAGACGACCAATACTCGTTCAAAGTCTTCCTCGCGTTTTCGATCCAACCAAACGCGCTGGTAGGAGTAGTAGTACTACTACTACTCGTACTCGTCTGTTGTGCTCCGTAAAAATCCTTCTTGTTCGAGCGAATTTGTTGTTTTGTAACCACGTCTTCTCCTCTATTCACTCCTCCTCGTTTCATCCGTTCGACGACGAGTTTCCTCGCGTCTTTGAGAACCTCCGAGGCTGTTCGTTTCGTGCTCATGAATAATCTTCTCGTCATGGAATCTTTCCCGTGGGGGAGCCGCCAACGAGTAATCCGAGCAAGAAGAAGAAGAGATAAAAGATGCACAAACGACGACAGCAAAGAAGAAGAACGCAAAGATGGGCTTTATAGCGCAGGTGTGCGTGTCGTGCGCGTAACGGAGAAAGAAAGTAAACCTTGTTTCGTATAAAAAATGGTGGTGTTAATGGTGTTCTTATCGCGCTTAAATTCTCGTTTTTTGTGACTTGTGTGTAATGACGTCTCCACTTGGAAAAATGTGAGAAAAATACGCGAAAGCGCGACATTAATGATGCGGCGAGAAGAAGATCTCTTCTAGTACTTTACTCCTCTGTCATCACAGGTCTAGTTGTTGCTCTCTTGTTCTGTTCTTTTCTGTTTTGAAAACGCGCGGACGTGGAAGCTCAGGGTGACCTTCCTTTGCGGCGCTTCTTCGTGTACTACTTCTCCTCCTCCTCCTCTTTCTGCGCTCGCTGAAGCGCTTGTTTTTGCGGCGGCGTTCGAGTTCCAATAGTTGCGCGCGGCATTTAAGGACGCATCTGTTTGGTGGAACCCGGACGCGCCCATTTTTAGGAGGAGTTGAACGTCTTGCGAAGACATCGGAACGGCGCGTTCGATGATTTCGCTACTACTATTACTATCACTACGACTACTACTTTCAATTGGCGATAAGGACGTCAATTCTTTGAGTTGCTTTTCGACGCGTTCGGATTTGTTGTCTTCGATGTTGAGACAAATAACCCCGCGTTCTTTCGCCTCGTTCGAGCGCAACTCCTGTAAATGCAAAGGCGACGGAGAGACGACGAGTAACGTGCCTTTTTCTTTCATCGTTCTTTCGATTTCTTTTCCGTTTCGAGGCGCAAAGACGCTCAAAGAAATGTCGACGCTGTCGTCTTCCATCGGCACGTCGTTCGCGTCGGCAACGGCAAAGAAGAATTCCGCCCCGTTTACTTTTTCTTCTAAAATTCTTTCATCTTTATTAGCAGCATTAGTAGTTATCATCATTCGTTTCGCGGCGACTCTTACCGCTTCTTTACTCGCGTCGATGCCGATAAATCTAAATCGAACGTTCCGTTTCCTCGCTCTTTCGCGCAGCGATACGACTTCATCGTTTTCCCCAAACACCAACCACCTCGAAATCTTCTCCAACCAGTACCCGTCGCCGCACCCGATGTCTGCAATCGTAACAAAAACCACTTCTTCCGCCTCGTCTTCTTTCCTCTTATTGTTCTTCATCTCGAGCGCTTGTTCCGCTCGCGCGCGTTTCTTCGCCTCCAATTTTTTCCGTCGAGGACCAACTTTAAAGCCACAATTATTATTCCCATCCTCGGGATGATGATGCGTTTTCTCGCTCTTCTCGCTGTTGCTACTCTTTATACCACTGCTCTTCTCATCGTCAGCGTTTTCCTCCTTTTCTTCGCTTTCAAGGCATCGAGACACCGCCTCGCTTACTTCTCGTTTCAGTTTCTCTTCGAAGAGAAAATCAAACGTTTCAGCGTCGAGAAACTGTTTCCGGCTTTGTACCATCTCTTTCGTATCTCCTGTTACTGTTCTTGTCGTCAGTAAGTGCGCGAATCCTTCTCTCGCGATATCTATGGAGTGCTCGTTTGGGCATCGTAAGACCGTCGAGTGCTTCGTTAACGGTTTTGCGCACGTGGGACATTTGAACGGCGAAAAGGAATACGAGGCGTCCGAAAAGCAGAACACCTCATTCCTTTTACTACTGGTTCTTCCTTTTTTCCTTTGAGAAGCGATTGTTGTCGGGAGGAGGAAAGAAGAAGACGACAGTAATGCGCGACAGAAAGAGGAATCACTCATGTGATGATGAAAAAGTGAAGGAAAATTCAAGTGTTGATGTCTCTCTCTCTCTCTTTAGTATTACAAGGTTGCGGCAGCTTTAAGACGCGTGCAATTATTCTGATTCTGATTCTGATTCTGATGCGTGCAATTCTCCATGTTCGTATCGCCAACCGGATGGTAATGGGCAGTCGTTGTCGAGGAGGTATTGTAAACATTCGGGTTGGTTCTCGTGAGCGTAACGTACGGCCCAATAGTGCCACGGCGCTTTGGCGGTTTCGTGTAAGTACTTCAAACAGTCCAAGTGGCCGTTCTTGGCCGCCCACAGACACGCATCTCCGTTATATTTACCATACTTTCGCTCAACAAGATATTCGAGTATGTGGAGATGACCATTTCTAGCCGCCCAAGCGGCAGTATAAAAATCCCAAGGCGCTTTGACTTCTTCGCGTAAGTATCTGAGGCACTCGAGATGACCGTTTAAGGCAGCATATGCACACGTCCATTCATTGATAGGACACTCATTTGCAACGCAATACTTGACCATTTCCAGATTACCTTTTTCTGCGGCCCCATTAATCGTATATTTATCCCACTCACACTTTTTCTCCTCTCGCGCCCACTTGAGCAACTCGAGTTTATTCGTTTTAGCAACTTTCTCGCAGAAAGATGTTTCACCGTACCCGTAACTCCGCCACAACGATTTATTCTCCCTATTCTCCCATGCTACTTCCAAAGTCGATATCGATGACATCTCTTGAACTTTAAACCTCTCTTTCAAATCACTCGCACGAGATGATCTCTTAATCAAAGCTCTCGTCTCTTTATTCACTCTGTGCAAGAATTTGATATCAGTTTGATTCAATCTCGGAAGAATGTGTTGGAAACAAATATCGTCGTTATTCACGATCACATCCCACAAAGAATCTCTCCGACCAACCTTCCTCTTCTGCGCTCTCGTCTTTCCTCCTCCTCCTCCAGAAGACATAATAACGATCGTCGTTCGATCACTACTTCTCTCTCTCGCTCCTCTGTGCGTGTGTCTTTCTCTCGTCTCGCATGTGATTTGCTTTCAAAAAAAAACGAACGTTGAAACGAAATTTTGCCAAAAGACACCAATTGAGAAAAAAAAATTCATCAGATTTTTTTCCCGCCAAAATTCTCTCGAGAGAATCCTCATTATTGTAGTAGATACAAACGTAATTTACTGCGCGCGAATATAATAAACTCTCGCCTTTCGCGACGAACGCCTCTCAAAACTCGAATTCAAAACTGCGACCATTTACAGCAGAGAAGAGTCAGAAGAGAGATGAAGAAAAAGAAGCCTTCGGAGAAGGAAAACGATGAAGAAAAAGAATCTAATAAAATCGATTCGTTCTTGCGTCCAATCGATGCGTCGTTGACACATCTCGCCTCGAAAATCGAACAAGTCTGCTTCCCGTCTTTACAAGCGAGAGAGATTTTAGGCGAAGAAAAAGAAGACAACGATGGCGTGGTGCGTTTTTATTTATATATACTCTCTCTCTTTCGAAGAGCGTTTCATTAAGCGCTGCTTTTATTTCTTTTCTCTCTCTCTGAATTGATCTCTCTAACGAACTCCTTTGACTCTCTTCTTTTAAAGACGAAAAACCTGTGGCATTGCGTCATCGCGTACGTCGTACTCACTTCACACGCACACACAAACGAGTACTTCGTGAAGAAAAATTTAGGGGACGTTTTGATTCATTTTCGCGTGAACGCGGCGGATTTCTTCACCGCGTGTCGAACGTTCGCGTGCGTGTGCGCCAAACCGCTGAGGAAGATTTTAAGGGAGGAAACGAAACATCCTCTGTTGAAAGGAGATGAAAGGGACGAGGACGAGGACGAGAGCGAAGACGGAGATGAAAACGCGAGGAAGAGACAGAAAACCGAGGACAAGAAGGACGACGAGGATACAAAAACGAAGAAAGCGCCGACGAGAAAAACGAAATCTCCTAAACTCAACGCGGATGATTCCGAGGACTTGGAAATTGCCGAAATGAAGCGATTGGAGCAATTTTTAGGCATGGATAATTTGCGAGCGTCGTTCGCGTTTAGCAAAGTCATCGCGACAAAGTTCGAGCAGTTTTGTAAGACGCACTTTCGCGTGGACGAAACGTTGGGACGAGCGTATTGTCGGTTCGCGTGGAACGCGTTTTCGTTGACGAAAGTGAAATTAGGTACGAGCTTGTTCGAAGACGAGGATAACGAGGAGGACGGCGACGACAAGAAAACGAAAGAGAAACCAAAGCTGATGTTGTCCTCGAGACATAAAAAGAGGAAAGGCACGTACGCGGAAAAGAAAGAGACGATTAAAAAAGAAGACGCCGAAAGAAGAGAGAGCAACAACAAAAAAGTCTCGTCGCACACCACACACGCGGGAGGAGTACCGAATTTGTACGAGCAGTTTCACCTTCTCGTCGCGATTCAAGCGTTCGCGTTAACCAATGCCCCGGAAACGTGTTTAAGAACGAGCTTGGAAAACATGCTCTCGATGACGGAAAAGGATCCGGAAACCGGCGAGCCTTTGGCGCTGGAATCTTTGTGTCGATCGAGCAAGACGAAGCTCGCGAGCTGTCAGAAAATGTTGAAGAACATCGAAAAGTTGCACGAATCTATTTTGAAAGAGAAGAACACGTTGAGAAAGAAGTATTTCGAGAAGAATAAGAAGAATAAGACGGCGATGGAGAACGTCAAGTTAGCTTCGGATATCTTTGAACGCGAGTACGTGGAAGCGGTGAGAGAGAAATTCGGATGTCGCGCAATCAACGAGAAATTGTACGTGCCGTTCCTTTTAGCGGAAGAAGAAATAGATGAGGAGAAGCAACGAGAGAAAAATCTTCCCGCACCGTTTGATGTGCTCAAAGGCGATTTGCGAGAACAACCGATTGGTTTCGCGCGACTGCGAGCCGCAACGCCGATGCACAAGAAGGATAAAAGTTTCACGTTTCGAACCGGATCCGCGATGGAAGCAGCTGTAGCAGTAGCTACTGCTGCTACTACCGCTGCTGCGACGAATACGACGAACAACGGGGGGACGTTTATTCCGCCTACGCCGCAATCGCCGTACGCCGGGTTCAATAAAACTGTCGCCGGCGCGGCGGTTGATTATAACAACGTTCAAAACACGCCGATTTCAAACGTCATGTACGGCGTCGAATGGATCGATCGAATCGTTTCGCCATCATCAAACAACGTTGATAACACGCAGCAAAACGACGAGACTTTACGTTTACTCCGCGAATGCATCCGAACAAAGAACAACGACAAAGATAAACTCCAAGACGCGTACGCGCGCGCCGAGCGTATGATTACCAAGTGCAACACGCTCACTCGCGAAGATGCGTTCACAAATCTCAACGCCGCTGCAAAGCGAGGCAACGTTTCGAAATCACTCGATAACATCGTCGACAACAGGGCGACGGATGCCTTGGCCGTGTTCAAATACTTCTTTCGAGCGATTTTGAGAGACGAAATCAATCGCATGGAGGCGACGACGACGATGACGACGACGAACGCAAACACCATCTCTGATTCGACGAAGCGTGCGATATCGATGCTCGTGGACTCGAAACGATTCGTCGAAGTAGTCGTCGCCTTATCCGTCGAGGTAGTTTCCGTCGCGCGAAACGGAGTCCATTTGAGCACGAGTAATGGAATCTACGACGTCGGTCCAAGTTTTACCGGGAATGGCGGTAATCGCGCGATTACGTTGCGCTTTCCAGCCATTCCCAACGCGATTGGTTTAAACGCGTTTGATGTTTTGAACGGCATCGAGCCGTTCGTGAGATCGAGACCGGAAATGCCGAGAGAAATTAGAGCGTACTTTGGTCGAATCGAAGAGTCTATGTTAGAAAAGTTAAGCTGGAAAAAAGATTCGAGTTTGTATCCACTTTTGCGCGTGGCGACGACGAAGAGCTGCGCGAAGAAGAAGAACATCGGGGAGACTGCTGCGATTGCTGCCGCTGCTGCTGCTGCTGCTGCAAAGAGCGAAGATAATATTACGAACAACAACAACAACAACGACAACAACAACGACATCCACTCAAACAGCGCCAATCAAATCGCCGCCGTACTTCTCGGAAGCACGTTAGCATCCGGGCAAAAAGTCACCAAACCGCTCTCAAAACATCACACAGCGCGGTCGTTAACGCACATGCAACAATTCGATCGCAATGTTCTCGGGAAAGGAGGAGGAGGAAGAGGAGGAGACTCGAATGATGACTCTCCGATTGATGAAGAGAAGAAGAAGGCGTTAGATGTGGCACAAATGGCACATACCGCGTTGCGTTCGCCGCCTCGAACGACGACTATTATTGGTAGTGGCCATATGAGCGCACTTTCCCCTTTGAAAACAAGCGCGTTTACGGCGTTTTCAACTCCGGCGAGACGAGCGTCCGATAACGCGAACATGGGATCATCGTCCTCAGACGTAGAGCGAATCAGTGGGATTGCGCACGCGCAACAGCAGCAATATAATCGAGCGGTTTCCTCGCCCGGCGTTGGTGCGAAAATACCGTTACCGTTACCAGACAAGTACGCCGTAGACGACGACGACGACGACGACGACGATGACGACGATGATTTCGAAATCGACGACGAAAAGCGTCGCGCGAAAGCCTCCTTGGATATTTTTTTCGCCAAAGTCCTCCGATTAGCCGCCGTGCGTTTAGCTGATATTTGTGCCCGGCTCCACGTCAACCAAGAAGTCACCCGACGCGCGTTCCAAATCTGCGAATTCGTCGTGTTTGAAAAAACCTCTCTGCTGTACAATCGACATCTCGATCAAATCATCTTGGCGTCCATCTACGGCGCGTGCAAAATCGCATCCAGCGAACAAGATCGAAATGTGAAATTCAAAGACATCGTGTATCGATACCACAAACAACCGCAGTGCGTGGAAGAGGTGTTTTGGAGCTGCCCATTAACGGTGACCAATCCCGGGTTGGAAGTCGTCAGTCGCGGCGATATCATCGCGTTTTACAACAAGCAGTTTGTCCCGAACGTCAGGCCGTTCATGTTGCAGTTACGAAAAGGAGGAGGAGGAGGAGGAGCGGGAGGAGGAAATTCTGACGACGCGCTCACGACAAAATCGCAAAAGACGACGACGACGACGACGACAACGACGACGACAAAAATGACGTCGACGCCGAAACGACCAAAAGCAGCAGGGACGACGATGCCTGCCATTCAAAGCACGCCGAACCGATCTCGAGTTCACTTCGATTCGGAAGCGTTGCTCAAATCCCCCATACGGGAGGTGAAAGGAACCGCGGGCGCCGGGAACGTGTACGTCTCGCCAATGCGTCCGGAGACGAGAGAAAAAGCCTTCGTACACTCAAACAGGGGGGGCGTCCACGACGATGAGAATACCAACGCCACTCTTCTTCATCAGACGTTCGCTTCGCCAGCGAGAAGAACATATGGCGGCAGTACCAAAACCGGGAACATAATCGCGCTCGTCGGTCAAAGCGACTTTCACGAAATCAACGAAACTTTGAGCCAAAAGAGCAAACAAGAGTAGTAACATTTCGAACTGCTCTCTCATCCGTCTTTTTCCTTCCTTCCTGTTAGTATTATTATCATTATTGTTATTATTGTATTATCGTAAATACGTGTTGCACTGAATTTGCTCAACTCGCCTCAGAAATTGGAACACTTCTCCAAGAAGACAAAGAACATAATGAATGAAGCTTTAAACATTCGAATTTCAGCAACGAAAACGTCAAATTCTGTTTCTTCTTCTTCTTCTTTGCCTTTTTCCTCGCACGTCCATCTCGTTTCCGTAAAGGACAGCCCGACGGCGTTTCTCTTCGCCCATTTCGTGCACGAATGCCTCAAAATCCAATGCAACGACACGAACGAAGACGACGACTCTGATGATGAGAACAACAACAAAGATGAAGAGGATACGAAGAACGAAACAACAAGAACAACAAAAACGAGCTCGAGGACAAAAAGAAATAGAGCAATAATAGTGTTCGTGGAAACGTCTAAACCGTTCGAAACTTCAATCAGTCCGCACTTGAGGAGGAAAAAAGCTGAATTTTTGTACCAAAAAAAGGAAAAATTTGGGATCGAATCCATCGATTGTTGGTCGAAACCGATGGAGTTTAATAACGATGATAAAGAAGAAGAAGACGAAAAGGAGGAGAATATGTTTACGGTGAATGGCGCGCGTTCGAGTGCAACATCGAGTTTAGATGGTTTGTATGATTTGATCGCGAAGAAGGTATCGTCGTCGGAGACGGTTGGCGACGATATCGGAACGATGGAAGAGTGTAGCAGAAATGGTGGTGCGAGTATTTTTATCGACTCGTTGGACGTGTTAGCGGCGAGAACGAGCGAGAAAGCGGTCGTGCGGTTCCTCGTGCGGTTGAGAGCGATGGAGAATGTGGCTTTAGTGACGGGGTGCCAGGCGGCGGAGGACGTCGAAGATGGATTCCTAGACGAGGACGACAGAGCGCGCGGGACGATGCAATTACTGATTGAAAACTTAGCCGACGTGACGTTGACGACGTCCAAGTTACCTTCCGAAGGTGGTAATAAAGGTGAGTTGGTCAAGGTTGTCACGAGACATCGAACGGTGGATTCCAAGTATTTAGACTGGGACGGGAGCGTCGTGGATGGAAATAGAACTTTATTGGACGAAGAGAATGGTGGCAGTCGACGACCGGGCGGAAAGTTTTCACACGTCACTGAAGGCGTGAGTGGTAGAAATTTTGACGACATAGACGACGACGACGAGTTGACGTTCTCTTTAACGACTGAGTGCGTGGCGACTATTTCAGAGCTCGGCGCGAAATGCGAGCGATATAGTTTCAGCTTGTAGTAGAGAGTATAGAAGAGTTTTTAGCGCATAATACACACATACTACGTAGTTATTTCAACTTAAAGAGAAGTTTAATACTCATGTATTAGAATTTACAAATGCTTATTAATCAAGTTTAATACTATTCAGTGTATATATTATCTATTCGTCGAGGTCCATGGGAATCGCCAAGGCGTCGTTATCTCGTCGGTCGTTTTCTTCTTCCGATTTTGAAGAAAGCGAATCTCTTTTGGCGGCAACATCTCTATCCTCTTCTTGTTCGTCGTCTTCGTCGTTGTCGTCATCATCATCGCCGTCATCCAAATCTTCCTCCAAGTTAATCGACCCGCTCTTAATCGCTGGATCGTTTTCTATTAAATCCTTATCCGCCTCTTCGTCGTAAAATACACCTTTGTTTGCCTCGAGCGACATCGAAAACCGGCTCGTCGTCTTCTCCTCTTCAACCTTCGCCTGCCCGTCTTCCTCGCGTGTATTAGAAGGCGGCAGGGCTTCGCCGTTCCCGTCTTCTTCTAAAGAGTCTCGTTCGTCGTGTTGATCTAACATCTTCCTCGCCGCTTCGTTCGCCGCGTCGAGCGCATCGAGCTCGGCTTCCGCATCCGCCAGTCGTTTCTTCAACGCTCTCGATTCCTCGTCGTCTTCTTCCTCTTCCTCTTCCTCCTCCTCTGGAATCTCCTCCTGCGTGATTTTCAACTCCATCGCGGCCTTTTGTTCCGCTTCCATGATCAAATCCTCCTTCGCTTTCGACGCTTTTCTCGCCTCTTCTTCTCTCTCTTCTTCGAGCTCCAACTCCGCCATGCGAGCGGCTTCGTTCGCTTCCTTTTCGGCTTCGGCGTCTTGATCTTCATCTTTGTCGTCGTCGTGGTTATTATTATTATGAATCGCTTCGGAGTTCCTTCGCGTATTTTCCTCGAGCTCGTCGTCTCTTTCGTCTTCGTCGTCCGTGTCCGGCGCCAGTCGGATGTGCTTCCCTCTGACTTGTTCGTTTTGTTCTTCCTCTTGGTGTTGTTGTTGCTGTCCGTCGTCGTCGTCGTTTTCGTCGACGAGTATTGTTGGATTCTTTCGAGGTCGTCCACGCTTCTTCTTCCCGCTCCCGTTGTTGTTCATGTTGTTGTTGTTGTAATTCGGCGTCGCGCGACCGTTTCGTCCGTAATACTCTTTCGGGGTCTTGGCGAACGTTTTTATCCTGCGACCGTGTTGATCAAACTCGACGCCATCGACGTCCCAGATTTCCTCATCTTCGTTGTCGGAATCGTGCAAAGGAGCGCCGTTTCTGGCGGTCATCAATTGATCCAACGAGTCTCGTCGTTCGGCGCCGATTTTGTTGAACTGTTCCGTCGGTCTCAATTTGAGCACCCTGAATGTTTCCGACGGGCCTCCCGGAGTTTTTCTTGGCCACATTTTGTTTCGGGTTTGCCGTTGCGTGGCTTTGATGGTCGGTAACGATCCATGGACGCGCTCGTACACCTTCTTCTCGCCTCGCCAATACTCCAACGGTTTTTGTCTTTGGCGCGAACTTTTGCGCACCTTTTGTGAGCCGCCTGTTAAATCTTCGACGACGATGGTTTGTAAACCGCCAAAGGCTAAAGATTTTCTTCTGGCCATTTCTTCGCGCAAGCGTTTGTGCGCTTCACCTCTAGGTTTGCGAATAGGGAATCCTTCCTCATCGAACGCGCGGTCGTCAGCGAATTGACCGCCTACTAAATCTTCTTGGTCAAAGTCGTCGTCGCCGGCTTCGAATCCTCCGCCAAACTCGTCGTCGTCGTTGTTCAAGTTTTCATTCAACATTCCCACCGGTTGCACTTGCGGTTGCGACTGACCGCCTGCTGCCCCCATGTGCGAGACGCCTTGCCAATCCGGACTGTCTTGATGCAAAACAGCTTCGTCTTCTCGTCCCGGGATGTTGAACATGTTCACCAGCGCTTCCGCAGCCATCGGCGTGTTGGTCACCTCCCCGCCGCTCCCCATGCTGCTCTTGCGTAACATTTCTCGTCGTTTCTCTAATTCCATTTGCTCTCTCTTCAGTCTCTCCTCTTCGATAGCTTCGGCTAACACTCCGCCTTCTTGCATGTGCTGCTCGCGAAGCAATCGTAACTGCGAATTCATCTCCATCGAAACTTTTCTCTGTTGTCCTTTCGCGTGCGGACTCTTCGGTCGAAACATCGGTTGCGCCGTCCTGTTCCCGTTGAAATCGTACCCGGCAAATCCTTCGTTCTCGGCGAACGACCCGGCTCGATCGCTGTCTCTCGATGCCGCCGCCGAGTGTTCGCCCTCACCAGTAAAATTAGTCCCGTCCAACTCCTCGACCACCATCGCCGTTCGTCTTTTCTTCGCTCCTCCATCCGGAAGCGCTCTCCCCAAATTCTCCGGCGCTTTCATCACCAACACGAACGGTCTCGGTTTCACTTGTCGCCCGGTGCCTTTTCGTTTCCGTAACCGTTCCATTCGCGAAGATGACAACGACGAATGTTGGGCCAGATTTTGATGTCGCCTTCTTTGCGCTCCTTGGTCCGTTTGATTCCCCCAAGAGGTCCCAAAGGGTAACTTATTCCCTTGGCCATTATTCGAAGTTTCTTGTGCTTTCTGTTGCGCCGCTCGTTTTCTCGCCGCTCGCAGTTGTGCTAATCTCGCGCCTCCTTCCACCACCGGTGGGCGTCCGGATTGGAAAGACACTCGTCTTTGTTGTTCGTTCATGTTTTCCATCTGTTGTTGTTGGTGTTGGTTTTGTCTGAAAATGATAGACTGAGAGGTGGATTTTAACGCGGATTTGATTTGCGTCGTTTGTCCACCGTTGTTCGTGTTGTTGTTCATCGGTTGTGCGCCCAGAGGTACCCTGATGATGTGTTTAAAGAGAATGAGAGAGAAAAGATAATAAACGTTTCCCCAAAGCGTGAGTAATAGAGAGAAGCAACAGAGAGGAAAGGAACGAATGGAAAAATTCAAATTTTGAAACGGATCGATTGAAAAGAATTGAATTGTTACTATGTTTACCTAGAAACGACGCCCAGAGGAGGATTTGGAGGAGGGAAAGGGACGACGGTATCATCGTTCCTCTCCATCGTGAGTGACAGTCTTTTAACGCGCAAAACGAAAAGGAGTGGTAGAGTATTCCGTGCGGTTTTTACTCAATTATACTGACGAGAAATTTGAATTTTGAGGGGGAACTTAGACACCAATATTTAGGGTTTTTGAATTTTGCTGGTTCGTCGAAAGCGCGGTGGTATAATATGTGTCGTGTTTATCAGTTATCAGGTAGATATGATATATATATAAATAATTAAAACTTGTAGATGTGTGTAACTCTTCTCTTTTCCTTCTTCTTTTCCGAGGAGGTTGTTCCTTCCTCCTCCTCGGTTTTAGTACAACTTTGTTTGCCGACTTTGACGCGCGCTTAGTCAAATTTTTTATTATTACTTGCGGGTCCACGGATCGAATCCATCACCATCCGAGGATGCCGCGCCGCCCATGGCCATTTGCGTTTCGTCGTCGTCGGGGTACCTAGAAGCGACGTCTTCCTCGCCAAACCCGATTCGCGCCACGTCGTCGCTATCCTTGTTGTTATTAAAATCAATCACGGACAACTTTTCCAACGCGTCCTCCGCGGAGGTGCGGTATTGCGTGCTCTTCGCCATCGAGCGCTTCTTCGCCTCTTCCATTTGTCTTTGCTCCTCCTCCAACTTGTACTGTCTCTCCTTGGCAACCTTTTCGATTTCCATCTGTCTTTGGTGCGCTTCCAACACTTTCTGTTCTCTCTCCGTCTCCGCCGCTTCCGCTTGCGCTTCCGCCTTTGCCAACTTCTTCTCTTCGATTTCGCGCTCGGTTCTCGCCTCTTCGTATTCCTTCGCCAATGAAACTTCCAGCGCCGCGGCGCGTTGCTTGGCCGTGTGGGACTTCTTCTTCGTCTCTTCCAACGCCGACGAAGCGGCTTCTTTCGCGGCTTCGACTGATTTCATCGCGTGTTGCACGTGCAAGTTGAAATCTTCCTTGGTTTTCCCAAGCATGTCAAATTCGTCTTCGACTTTACGTCCGGCTAATCGAGAAATGTCTTTGGCGTTTTGCACTTTTCTCTTGGCAACTTCTTGAACTTCTTGGATCTTCTTTTGCGCGAGTTCGGTGATGTCGTCGACTTTTTGGGCGGCGATTTTCGCAACTTCTTGCGAGTGCTCGTAGTTCGCTTCCGCTTCCGCTCTTCTCGCCGCGGCTTGCTTGACTTTCATGGCGGCTTGTTGCGCCGCTTCTTTCGCACGTTCCATGGCTTTACCGCCGTCGCTGAGCGTCGGTTTGCACGTCGTCGCGATGTGTTTCAACTCGACGAGTTTCTTCAATCGCGCGGCGTTGACAAACTCTTCCTTGGATTTGCGTCCCAAGGTGGAAAACAACTCTTTTCTGGTGATGTCCGGCGATTGATTCGCCGCTCTCCCGATGACTTCCTCCAACGCTTTCGTGTTGATGGTTTGCTGCTGCTCGCCCATGGACGCTTCACCTTTGTTGGAACCCATATTTCTCTTGAGCGTTTCTTGCGCCAAGTGTTCGACTTTCGTGACGTCGTAGTACTTATCCGCGGCGCCGTTCTCAATCTCCAAAGCTTCTTCGTCCGTTTCGCTCATATCAGAAGAAGTCTCGCCTCGTTGGATCTCCAACGCGGATTTCTTCTTGGATTTGGAGCCGTCGCCTTTGTAGACTTTCTCAATCGCTTCGCGTTCCAACGCTTTTTCGCCGTCTTGCGCGAGCTTTAACACCTTATCGGTTCGAGTTTGTTCTTCGGTTTGTTGTTGTTCTTCTTCTTCTTTCATTTGTTCTTCTTCTCCTTCGTCGCCTTCGTTTTCGTCATCGACTTCTTCATCGACGTGAACGCCCATGGATTTGCCCAATCCGGCGGCAACGTTTAAGTCTCCCTTCTTCGTCGTCGACTTCTTCTTATTCTTCTTCGACAACATCTTCGTTTGCTGCGGTAAACCCAACTGCGGCATTTGTCCCGGCTGGACCGGATCTTGACTCGATTGTTCGCCGCCAACCATTTTTTGCAACAAAGCGAACACCCCGGTGTGCTTGATCTCTTCCTCGGCGACTTCAACCAACTCTTTCTCTTCGGATACGTTTGGCAACGCTTCTTCCAACAACATGCGTCGAGCGCCTTTGGAGGCGTAAGTAGACTTGTCGTCATCTTTACCGCCACCGCTGCTCTTGCGTTCGTACAAACGTTCTCTCTGGTTGTTGTTGTTGTTGTCTCTAGAAGAAGAAGAAGAAGAGGAGGAAGAGACGGATCGTCGCTCGTCTCTTTCCGTCTCTCTCTCCACGAACTCCTCGTCGTCGGCGTCCGACCGAAACTTTTCCCTGTACCCGGAAAAATTCTTGCTTGGACGTCGCTGGTGGTCCTCGTCCTCAGAAGCGCTGCCGCGGCTGCTGCTTTTCTGATCCGAAGAAGACGATTGCTTCTTCCTCGATTGGGGTCGGTGCTTTTCCTCTTCGTCCTCTTCGTCCTCTTCTTCGATATCGTCTTTGGCCAAAGTCTTCGTCAACTTCTTCTCGAACCTCGCGTCCTCTCGCTCTTCCACCGTTCGCTCCCCGTCCGAAGAAGAATCCTCCTTTGCCTCCTCCAAATCATCTTCTTCTTCTTCGTTCGCGAATTTCTTCGTCTCCTTCATCCGTTTTTGCATGTCGTTGAACTCTCGCAAAAACGTATCCGTGTTCTTCGAGGAATCGATTTCTAAATCTTCATCATCGTCTTGATCCTCCTTCTTTCCTCCGTTCGCGTTCTTCAGTTTGGATAAAAACGCGTCCGCTTTGGCGTATTTCTTCTCTCCTTCTTCTCTCTCGCCCATCTCCGAGGCTTTTTCTCCCGGTAACAAGGAATACGTTTTCTCGTATTCACTCAAGGCGGATTTCCCGCACGTGTCCACGATCAAACTTTTCATGACATCGATTTGATCGGAAACGCCCAATAAGGACATCGGGGAGCCAGATTTGAACGCCGCGTCGATGTTGTATACTCCGTTGCTCTTTTTATTAAACGAAGAAGAACTCAAAGCAAACGCGCCGAGAGATAACGCGCAGATGAATCCAACGCTTTTCCCCGAACTGGAAATCTTCCCGCGGCTCGTCTTTAATGGTGTTGAGGTCTTTTCTTCTTCTAATAAAGAGAGACGTTCGCCATTTACGTCCTCTCTTTTCAACAGCATCGTTGAACCAATCGTGTTCATGATGATATAATGCGTGGGTTTGTGTGTGTGTTCTCTCTCGCAAAAGGCGATTGATCTCTCTGTAATATAACAGTGATATAGCCGCGCGTTTCCCGAGAGAAAGTTTTTGACGGAAATGGAAAGAAGAAAAAATGGGGCATGAAAAAATTACGAAAAAATGTGAAAAAAATGTAGAAACGTTTTTTAGTCAAGTCAAAGTGAAAAAACTGCCACTTTTTTTTCAGCTCTCCTCTGGAAAACAATCTCATTTCATTCGTGTACGAGTGAAGACACACACACACACACAGACACACACACGAGAGAGAGAGAGAAAGAAGAAGAAGAAGATGATGAAGAAGAAGACAAAGAAGAAGGAAGAACCGATCATCGCTGGAGGAGGAGGAGTAAAGACGAGAGCGAGGAAGAGGAAGGTTGGTCAGAGAGATTCTTTTTTGTTGTGGGATGTGATCGTGAAGTGCGACGATATTTGTTTCACACGTGTTCTTCCGAGATTGAGTGCGACTGATATCAAATTCTTATACGGGGTGAATAAAGAGACGAGAAAGTTGATCAAGAGATCATCTCGCAGGAGGGAGTTGAAGAAGAAGTTTTGGATTGAAGAGATGTCGTCGATATCGACTTTGGAAGTAGCGTGGGAGCATTTTCCGTGGGGCACGTTTGACTACGATGTGGAGGAAGTGATGGACGAAACATATTTCTGCTCGGAAGTTGCTCGAACGAATAAACTCGAGTTGCTCCAGTGGATACGAGAGGAGAAAAAGTGTGAGTGGGATCGAATGACGATTAATGCGGCCGCACGTCAAGGTAATCTGGAAATGGTCAAGTATTGCGTTGCAAATGAGTGTCCTATCGATGAGATGGCGTGTGCATATGCTGCCTTAAAAGGTCGTCTCGAGTGCCTCAAATACTTTCGCGAAGAAGTTAAAGCGCCGTGGGATTCGAGTACTGCCTCAAGGGCGGCTTTAAATGGTCATCTTCATATACTCGAATATCTTGTTGAGCGTAAGTTTGATCAATATGACGAATGGAAGTGTTTTTGGGCGGCCGGGAACGGCCACTTGGACTGTTTGAAGTACTTGCACGAAACCGCTAAAGCGCCTTGGGAATCTCGGGCCGTACGAAAAGCGCACGAGAACGGGTACCCCGAATGTGTACAATACCTCCTCGACAACGACTGCCCATTACCATTGCTTTGGCGATACGAAGGTGGAGAACTGCACACATCATAATAATCATCATCTACATCATATTAAACACATACCAGTACATTTTACATACTTACTACACTACTACTAAAGATATTTTTCTCTCACGAGATGTAAAAAAGTGCGAAAAGACTTCTTAAAAACAGACGCGCGCAATGCGCCTGTTCACCCGCGTTCGCACTCGAAAAGAAAGAGACACAGTGCACACGGACGACCTTTTTTTTCATCACGATGATGACGTGGTAGCAGAAAAGTGATTTTATGATGAGCAGCGCTGATTCTCTCAACGAGATGATAAATTGGATAACGGAAGACGTAACGAACGACGACTCCATCGCTTTGTACACGTTCGAAGAAGAACGAGAACGAGAACATCAGGAGGCATCAGAAAAGAACAACAACATAAACAACCACAAAACGAGGTTCTTGGGATCTTCTTCTTCGTTCAAACTCGAACAAAAATACACGAGGTTCGAAATGCAATTGGCGGTTTTGTTCACCAGTCAGAACATTCACCAAACGCTTGTGAAACGTAAGCGGAAAGACCAAGACATTGAGGAAAGACAAAGAAGAAAAGAAAGATGCGCGATATTCATGGAAAGTTCCTCGAAGTATTTCGTCGTGACAATTCTGGCACTTTTATTACTCGAGGTTGAGTTTACGTGCGTGGAGTTTGCGAGAGAGACGAGCGAAGAGGTACGAGCGCTCGTTTTGGACGAGCGGTGGAATCCGTGCACTTTCGCCGTCGCGTTCGAGCGGGACAGAACGTTTTTGGAAGAAACGCTAGGGATGCTGACATCAGAGGATGATGCGAAGAAGGTAGGAGGAGGAAAAGAGTTCTTGATACTGACCGAAAAATCGTCGGCGTTGCGCGAGCCGCTCGACGACGCGAGGATGATGTCGTCCTCGAAAGGATGTCACGTTGGGGCGAGAGACGCGTTCGTGAGGAAAGCGATGGAGGATTTGAATTTATTTTCATCTTCCTCCGCAAAAAATAATAATAACAACGCGGCGGCGACGGTGTACGTGTGCTTTACCTCGGGTACGACGGGCCGACCGAAAGGCGTGAAAACAACGAGAGAGAACATCGAAGCGTACGCGAGGGCGAAAGTGAAGAACGAAAAATTAGACGCGTCGAGTATCGTCGCCTTGGTCAGCGCGCACGTGTTTGATCCGTGCATAGGAGATATCGCGAGCGCTATAGCTGGTAAGTCAGCGATAGCGACGTTTTCTCCCAGAGAGGCGTTGATGCGAGGAGGGAACGCGTTGAGAAACGCACTCGTTGCGAGCCGAGCGACGCACGTGTGTTGCACGCCGTCCTTTTGGGAGTTTGGCGGCATGTTGGAGGACGACGACGACGACAACGGTTTACTCCTTCCAAAGCACCTCAAATTCGTCTCGCTCGGTGGTGAAAAGATGTCGAAATCGATCAAAGATTCCTTCAGAGAGAGTGGAATTACTTTACTCAACGTCTACGGCGTCACGGAGGCTACGGTGTACCAAACGAGTAAGAAAATTTCAACTTCCTCAGAAGAAGAAGTAATGAGATACAAAGGCGCGACGAACATTGGCACACCTCTAGACGAGTCTTTCGCTTCCCTCGTCATCGTCGATAGAAGAAACGAGGACAACGATGATGAAAACGACGACCAGGAAGTTGCCGAGGATAACACCGTCGGCGAGATTGCCATTTACGGCCGAGGCGTTCCTCCTGAAGGCTATCTCGAAAGCAACGCACCTCCTCGCGGAAGAAACGCGTTTCGCGATATTCAATTCAGAGCAGGGATCAAAAGTGCGAATAACGATGACGACGTCAAAAGAAGAAGATGTTACATGACGGGCGATCTCGGATATTTTGATTCGAAAACGAAGGAATATTACCTTCTCGGACGAATCGAATCCGATCGCCAGGTAAAAATTCGCGGCCATCGCATCGAATTGGAAGGCGTGGAGAGCCTACTGCGCGAGCGGTGCGAAAAGTGCGCGCTGATGCCTAACGTGATCGAGCCGTCGATTTTGTGTTTCGTGGACGAAAATATCAGTACGAGTAGTAGTAGCGATAATAACGACTACGAGAACGACGCGGCGAAAGAAATAGTCGCGTTTATAAAGCTCATTGGAGAGAATGATGACGATACCGATGAAGAAAAAAACAGGCGCGCGAGGCGGATGGACGTGCTTTTGGCGATTGATTTAAACTGCTGCGCGCCGTGGTTGTCTCTCTCGGGGAACAACGCCGCGATGGTACCGAGAAAATTCGTCTTTCTCGAGAAAGACGAAGACGCATCGATTCCACTGTCCGCGACGGGTAAACGCGATTTTCGCGCGTTTTTAAGCGACATCGAAGTAAAGAACGAGTCGCGGTCAAACTCGCTTCTTCATCCGATTCTGAACGAGACGACGAAACGGCGAAGAAAAAAGACGAGCTGGAAACGCTCGTTGCGAAATGTTGGGCGGATGCGCTGTCGTGCGGCGTGAACTTTGAGAACATAAAAAAGAACGATTCTTTCGTGCGCCTCGGCGGTAACTCCATGTCCGCGCTCATCGCGTGTCGTAAAGTGCGAGAGGCGATGAGAAAGAGGAGGAGTTTGCCCGGCGAGAACGACGACGAGAACGACGACGACGGTTACGAAAATGAGGAGGAAAAAGAACCAGGGGTGAAGAAATCCGAAGCCGGAGCCCTCTTGGCGCCGGAGAATATCGACAACAACGACGAGGATCAAGAAAATAGTACCGTCCGACGTTTATGTGGCGCATTCCTGGGCGTCGATGGCGAAGGCCCGCTCGCGCCGTGCGAACTTTTAAGGCGTCCAGCACTCGCGAGCTATTGCGCGTTCCTCAGGGCGAATTTCGTTGGTCTGAATTCAAAATTAGCATCGAAATCATCATGGGCATCATCATCCGCTAAAGAAGAGAGGGAAGAAGAAGACAAAGGAGAAGAAGAAGAAGACAAAGGGATACATCCAGACGTGCTCGCTGCAAAAGCTGCCGTGTATCGGGCGTGCGCGAGAGGCACGGACGTGTCGCTCGTGTGCGCGCTCGTTGCGCCATTCGTAAACGACGCAGAGCTTCTTCGCGAGATTCTCGGAAACGCCGCGGCGCTTTCGACGACAAACGAGAAGAGAGGCAAAGACGATGATGAAAACCTTACCGCGTTACACGTCCTCACGTCTCGAGCAAACATAAACGAAGACTATTTGTCGGAAGAAAAAGTTCTTCCGCTCGTCGAACTTCTCGTTTGCGAGTATAAAGCAGACGCGCTCGCGCAAACGCAAAGCGGGAAAACGACGCCGATTCACATCGCCGCCGCGAGAGGATGTCCGAAGATTTTGAAGATTTTATACCGATCGCTCGATAGTTTTGTCGCCGAGGACGATGCCGGCATAAACGAAAAGAAGGAGAAAAAGCAGCTGTTTTTCATGAAAGACGCGGACGAGCAAACGTGCTTACATTTAGCCTCGAGATCGGGGAATTGCGAGGCGGTGAGAGCAGTCTTGGACATTTTGTTTGATGGTGACGATGCCCAATTCTCGAGATTTTCCGCAAGTGTGGTACACGCCACGGACGCCTGGAACCGCACGGGGCAAGATTGGGCGTTTCTTTTGGGGTTTCACGACGCGCTCGAGGTGTTTTCGACGTTTTCGCTCTCAACGTCATCATTATCATCTCGCGAACTCGGCGAAAACGAGAGGGACGTTCTTCCTCTTCTTCTTCCCGTGGAACGAGACTTGATTTCGCTTCCCTCCCTCTCCTCCTCCTCCGAGCCGTCGTCGTCGAATACTCGAAAGATGGATGTTTCCAGCGAATATTTGGAGACGCTTTTCACGCACTTGAAGAAGAAGAATGACAAAAACACGATTGAAAACCGACTTCGCGCGGCGGCTGGTTTGCGAGACTCTTTGTGCGCGAACGCGAGGAACCGCCAGTTGGCATTCGAGCGAAACGTGGCGACAGTTTTAATCGAGACGTTGGTGTCGTTAGTCTCCGAAGGGAGGGAAAACAAAAGGATGGAGGAAGAGACGCTTCTTCTTCACGTAATTTTTTGCATTCGAAACGCGGCTGGATACGGCCCGGCTCGGAAACAATTCCTCACAGAGCTCGACGCGCTTCGCGCCTTAGCCTCCGTCGTGAATGGAAGACGAAAAGAAAAACACCCGCGTAAGGAAGGAGAAGGAAGAGAAAGCGAAGAAGACAACATCTCGTGGCAAGCGTTATCGGCGATGATTGTTCTTTGTCGAGCGAAGGAGACGAAAGAGGGATTACTCGCGTCGATGGAAATGTTGAAGGAGCTCGGGTATGAAGACGTGTATGGTCCTATTTTCGAGCGAACGAATATGAAAATTTTGAAAACCGCGGCGTTATCAGCGGCGGCGGCGAAAAGAGAGACGAGATAAAAATAGACGCGCGAGAGCATACGCGGCGCCGCTATACATTTGTTGCAGAGGAGTTACATCATCTTTAGTATTTAGTAGTATACGGTAGGAAAATCAATATATATATATAGAAACAGTTTCGTAGATCTTCTACACTATCTGTGTTTTAACTGTGTAGGCCAGTAAGAACATAATAATAATATAACGTATAATGAAGGACATTCTTGCGTCGATTACTGTAATCGTCCTTGTAACTTGGCAAAGCACGCTTGCGGGTCCGCGGCGCACTCCTCCGCCTCCTTCGCCAACTTTTCCGCCTCCGCCTTCAACGTGTCCGCCTCATCTTGCACCTTCGCGGCCGTCTCCTTGGCCGCAGAGGATACGTCATCCTTCGCTTGTTCCGCCGCTTCTTCGGCGTTTTGCTCCGCCTCTTCCGCTTTCTCTTGCGCTTCTTCCGCATCGCCCTTCACCTTAGCGACGAGCTTGTTCCAGCACTCCGGAATGTCTTTGAAGCACTCTTGGATGTCGTCGGTAATGCTGCCACCCAACAACGCCGCTTGTGGAGGCGCTTCCGGTTTGCAGGTCTCCCAGGACGGGTCCGCGGTGCACTTCGTAAACTTCGCTTGCACTTGAGCCGCCATTTCTTTGGATTTGGCAACCATGTCGTCCGTGACGCCAGTGGTGGTATCTTTCGCTTGCTCAGCCATCAAGGCAACCTTGGCAGAGGCCGCCGCGGCGTCCGCCTTGGCGGCATCGACTAACGAGGCCAAGCAGTCTTGCGCCTCAGACTGCGGGTCGCAGGAGGATTTCACCTTTTCCGCCGCCGCTTGGGCTTCGGATTGGGCGGCATCGAACGCGGCTTGTTCCGCTTCGCAACCTAACGAAGACGACGGGTTGGTGATTCCATCGCCGAGCTCTTCGAAGCACGATTTCATGGCGGACACAGACGCGGTGCACTCTTTCAATTTGTTCCCGTTCTTCTCCGCGTCGGCTTTCGCGTCTTCGACCGCTTTCGTGGTGCACTCCGGAACGTCGCTGGTGCACTCGGAAAAGTTCTCAGAGAGCTCCGTGGCGCCTTCTTCGACTTCTTTCTGCATCAACGCGGCTTTTGCTTTGGCCAATTTGAAATCAGCTTCCATCTTCGTCTTCATCTTCTCGCCGCACGCGGCAAAGTCACCTGCGCAGGCTTGCAACTCCGCGCCGGCGGCTTCGGCGTCGGCTTTGAACTTGGCGACGGTCGATTCCAACTCTTCTCTACGCTTCGCAACCATATCTTCTGCACCCAAGGAGAAGGTATCCTCGACGTCGTTGCCCATCTGTTCGAAGCAGGACGGCAAGTCCATGGCGCAGGATTGCATCTTGTCGCCGGCAGCTTTG
>Ga0257106_1000018_pt1 | contig 83982 bp, 55 predicted proteins | sample LP_taG_3_FD_190177 | JGI IMG/M metagenome (GOLD analysis project Ga0257106, IMG submission 190177) | Marine microbial communities from Northeast Subartic Pacific Ocean, Canada - LP_J_2011_P26_10m | ecosystem: Environmental > Aquatic > Marine > Oceanic | place: Canada: Northeast Subartic Pacific...
GAAAAAAAATGGAATTTAGGGTACCTTTTACAATTTTTCTTGTATTCTAAAATGTGCGTTAATATGCACATTCGACTCTGAATAGAGTTCAAATTAAGCGAATGGCCATGGGTTCGACCCCCATACGCGGTACACGCATTGTATTGCCTCGTTAGCTCAGTAGGTAGAGCGTTCGCCTTTTAAGCGTTTTTTTTGCATTAATGTACATTTTTGCATTCTATTACGTTCTATTACGTTCTATTAATCATCACGACAGACATCCATACTCAAAACCATCTCGCAAAACGTTCTGTGCTTTCCTCGAAATTGCCGCAACGGCATTTGATCGAGCCCGTAGCACCGGTCGTCTTCGCCGCAGTTCGCGCACGTCGAATTCCATCCCCCGTCGCCAATCCACCACGGCGAACCACACGCTAAGCAAGGCATCTTTGGAAAATAATGTCCAGTAAGATTTCTGTTATTCGAGAAAACTTTCGTTTCGCCTTGTTGTTTGGTCGGTCGCAAAAACGCTTCGGGAACGCGAACGCCAATTTTGCCGCCGAGTGGCAATAATTTTTTCCCCTCTTTTTGTTCTTCTTTTTCTTCTACATCTTCTTTTGCTGATAGTTTATCCTGCGATAACAACGAAGAAGACGTTTTGTCTTTCAAAAACACTCGTTCTTTTTGTTGCATCAGTGCGACGCAACCGGCGCCGCCTCGACCTTCGGCGATGACGCCACATCGCTCCATGGTGTCTGAAACCGACTCCCAAACTTGTTGGCACGCGATGAAAAAGTTAGCTTCTTCTTTCTTCTCGCAAAAATCGTCTCCATCAAAAGCGGTATCGTACTCGCACAAGCACGCGTCTAACGTTTCGCGAAGCTTTTCGGCATCTTTGACGCCTTCAAAGACCAAATGATTCCTTCGATCGCCGCACAAACTAAAGCTTCGTTGAAACAACAACTGTTTTCGTTTTTGTTCATCATCGTCTTCGTCTGCGTCGTCTTTAAACCACGGCTTTTCGTTCACGGCATAGACGCGAACGGGTTCCGAGTGTTTATGAAGCCACTGCAGAGGTGTTGTTAAGCGCGAGTTTACCCAAACGACGCCTTGTGAACGCAAGCTAGATGACAGCAACGTAGCGGTAGCGTTGATTTCATCTTTGTTGTTATTATCGTCATCATCCAAATCTAAATCTTCCGTGAACGAGACCTTCCCGTACTCTTTTCGGAGCATTAAGAACAACTTCTTGGAATCAAACGGTCGTCGCGCCAGGTACACGACCGGTGGCGGTTCCTCTTCTTCTTCTTCTTCTTCTTCTTTTTCTTCTTCTACCTCTGCTATTTTAATTTCTCGCTCCTTGTTCCCGAGCGCCTCTGAGTACGTCTCCGTGCACTCCACGCAAACCTGCTCAATCTGTTTATCGTACTTGTTGTGTTCGAAAGTGATTTTAGAAACGAACAACTCGGCGTAGTTTTCCGACGCTTTTTCGGTTTCTAATATCCACTCGTCCACTCTGTTGCTCAACCCGTGAATCGTACTTCCAGAAGCGTCTCTCTCTCGCATCGCATCCGCGACTGCTTCGCCCAACTTTGCGCCTTCACCTTTAACGAGCACAGAGACGTCTTCGTTTTTAGAAGCATTCTCGACAAATATACGTTCAATTCTCTCCTTCTCTCGGACGTACTCTTCCCCTCTGGAAGAGAGCACGACGAATATTTTTACCGTTCCAATCGCTCCTTCCCGAATCTCTTCGCACGCCTTCGCAAACTCTCTAGAACTACTACTAGACGACGACGCGTCATCGTTGGTAGGAATCGGATTCATCAAAACAACGCTCGAAACCGATTCCATTTTATCGTGTTGCATGAGCGCGTTCAAAGCGATTAAACTCTCTTTACTCCCGAACGCAATCGAAATCGCTCGATCCTTCGCGTTGATTCTTTTCAACACGTTGTGCAACTGTTTGCTCGTTTTCTTCCTCCCGTCTACATCGTCTTCAATTTTGTTGTTGTTAATGTTACTGCTGAAATCAATCGCGTGGACGCAGCTCGCGCACTTTGAACTCGCAAAAATGTGCCTCATCAGCGGATAAAACGTTTCCATCATTTTTTTCGTTCTCGCGATGGTATCATCATCATCATCGTCGTCGTCGTCGCCAACTTCTTTTGAAGACGAGGAAGAAAAAAGTGCATTTCGGTGAAACAAAAAAAGTAACTCCGACGGCGAGAACTGTGGCTTGTACCTCGTTCCTCTCGATATCGCGTGTACGATGATAGTATTACCATCGTCAAGGCGACCACCACCAAAATGACCTTCTCGTCTTTCTTTATGTTTCCGACTCATTTGTATTACATCATGATGCGTTTTCTAATAAGGGTGCTCTGTGGGCGTAAAACAACAAAAATTCTGAAAAAAATCAGAACATGCATGGAAAAAAGTAGAAATTTTAAGGCAAATTTCACTCTTTTCGCCCCATTGCTTGTAACACTATTCCTTCCTCTCATTTCTTCCTCTCTCCTCTTTTCGTACTTCTAAATGATACCACCGACTGATACCGACGAAGAGAACAACGCGGAGGAACAAAGTCGACCACCGATGATGAACGACGACGACGATTCGGCGTCGTTGGCCTCGTCCACGACGTCATCGATTTCTCCTTTATTAAACGCGGAACAAGAAATCTCTCGAATCTTGGCCAACCGACGAAACTATTACGGAGTGTTAAATCTCGCGCCGCAGACGACTTCAAACGCGAGCGTGAAGAAATCGTACCATAAGATTGCACGAGTAATACACCCGGATAAGTGCAAACACCCAGACGCGTCGGCGGCGATGAGCGTGGTGACGGCGGCGAATTCCACGTTGACTACGCCAAAGTTGAAACAGAGTTACGACTTGTATTACAACACGCAAGACGTTTCGGAAAACGCGAAATCGGGGTCAAACTTTGACGAGTGGCACTCGAAATCTGGAGCGGCAGTCGCCGGGTTACCTCCGTGGTTAGTCAAAGCGTTATCGACGCCAGTTTTAGGCGCGTTCGTGATGCTTCTCATGATCTTATTTGGCTTGATCTTTGGCGCGGTGTTAATCGTCCTCTTCCTGGCGTACATGTGCGTCCACATGGTCTTCTGGGTCCTCTGTTGCTGCGGCTGCGGCGGCCACTGCTGGCCGCGATACGGCGAAGGCGCTCGCATACATAAAATTCGCCAGCGCAGATTCTTCGCCATGCTTCGCGATTACGAACAAGTGCAAATGTTCGCCGCGCAAAGAGGCGAAACGGACCCGGACCCTTCGGCGTTTTTCCAGCGTTGGAACGCGTTGCACCCGGAAGACTTGTCTTTTCCAGACGGGTACGATCGAGAGTTTAGCGGCAAAGGAGGTAGTAGTAGTAAAGGTGGATACGGAGCCACGGACGATTACGGCTCGTACGTTTAAAATTTAATAATGTTTAGTAGTATTATAGTTTGTTGTGTGCTTGTACCAGTAGAGTATTGATGTGTAATAAATATTAGAGCAATCAGGAGCATTTTGAATCGCTTTGGTCTCTCTACCACAGAAAAAAACAAGAACCACCGCACGAAAGATGCTTCGCTTTTCTCAACGACGACGAGGGAGGACGTCGTTTGGCGGGAACGGTTTTGGTGGTTTTTGTCCGATGTTTTCTCTTTTATTCCTCCTAATATTTCTTCTCTTCTCGTTGAAGACTTTGATGCGTGTTGTCGACGCGCAACAACAACGCGAACCGGCGTCGCGAGAATCCCTCGAGAAATTTTTCGAAGCATTCGACGAGGGAGAAGAAGTAACGACGACGACTGATGACGGCGACGCGGGCGGTGAAGGGGATGGAGGAAAAGGAGGAGGAGGGTTTCAGTCGTTTCAATCGCTGGAGAACTTGGTCAAGCTGGCGCAAAAAGTCGCGGACGAGTCGTCGGAATATTATTACGACGAGAAAGAAATGACCAGTCGAGCGAGCGATGGGAAAAGCGGTTCATTCGTGGACGTTTCCAACGACGATTTGGACGAGTTTGACTTCTCGGACGATTTCGAAAGCGAACGACGAGGAGGAGGAGGAGGAGAGGAACGATTTGGGGAAGAGGAGGAGAAAAAATTGTTGTGGGAATCCATCAGTCAATCCGGGGTGATTACGAACGAGTGCGGGTACGGGGAATCGAAGGAGAACAGTTTGTGCTTTAAAATCGACGAGGCGAGCGGACGAAGCAATGGGGTGTCGAGGCAGGTAACGACGGTACCGGTGAACGTCATCGGCGGCGCGCTGGTTCGATTCGAAATTGCTATTGACACGTTGTCCTCAAACGATGAATATGGAGGTAGCGGTACTAGAGAGTCAAGAAGTAGAGGTAATAGTAGGATTGTGTTAGAGGCGAAACCGTTGGGGAAGCCATGGAGAGTTTTAGAGAGTTACGACTCGGAAGCGTACGCGATATCCGGAGCGTCTTCGGCGGATGATGAAACGATCAGCGAAAAGAACGTAAACGTGAACTCGTTGGCGAGTTTTGACGCTCGAGCGAACGAGTTTGGGTTCATCGGGTACAGAGTAGAAGTACCGAAGAGCGCGGAGTCGTCGGCAACCAAGTTTCGATGGAGACAGGTGAACGATAACTGGGAGGAGGAAGAGAATAGCACCAACGACAACAACAACAACAACAACAACAACATTAGAAATTGGGCCATCGACGATGTCATCATCGAGCGAATCGCCATCGCGCCGCACGCGCTGATTGCCGCCGTAAAAACGAAGCGAAAATCAAAGTCAAAGTTTTCGAGAGACGAACATTTGGATAACGTATATTTATCGATCAGTTTCTCGAATTCGGTGTATGGATTCGACGCGAACGGTTTAAAAGTTGGCAACGGAACCGTTTTAGCGCTTTCGCAAGCGAGGACGTTCACCGGTACCGATAGGTCGATATCGTCTTCGCACTTTGTGGCGACGGTGCAACCTATCGTACCCAACGACGGCGACTGGGTTGGTCCGTTTGCAGTTTCCATACAAATACCAGGTGGCGTGTGTACGAATGCGGACGGGAGAGCGAACGTGGCTTCGAATACGCTGAAATTAAGGCGCGTTTCCGCGGTGACGAACAAGTTAAAAGAGAAAATGCTAGAAGTAGTAGAAGAAGATGATGATGCTGAAGAGGGAGAAGAAGAAGACGTGACGTTATCTATCGGGGCGTTGAAAAAGAAACGTCGAACGAAAGAGTCACAGTTTGGCGATGCGAACGAGATCAAGAAAAAGCGAGTCTCGTTCGAGGAAATCACGCTCGGTCCTCGTCCGGGACCGAAAGATTCGAGATGGGCTGCCGTCGTCGCGGAAGAAACTGAACTGAACACATCAGCAACGTTCGATAAAACGTTTGTGGTCGTTTTAGACGATGATACGATGCATTTACATAACCCAGACTTGGCTAAAGATTCGAGTGCTTGGAAAGACGATCCGAGTAAAGTTGGCGAACGAGTCGAAATCGCGCAAGAAATTCACGGACGAATGAAACGCTCAAAACGGAAACCCAGTCGAGAAGCGTTCGATAAGATGGAAGATGAAATCGTGACTTTGAAGAAAGTGCAAGAGCGGGCATTAAGAAGATGGAAAGATACCGATTCAGGTGGGTTCAATCGAGACGTTGGGAGTTATACGGATGCGAAAGAAAAGACGCAGCAATCTCTCTCGCCGTTTGCGAAAGAAATCAAGGAGGAAGAAATGATTGAGGATATGTTAGGGTTATCAAAAGACGCTAAAGGTGACGAAGAGTTAAAGAAAAAAGTGCGCACCGATAGCATCAACGAAGTGAACCTAAAAGATGAAGAAGATGATTACGACGACGATACGTTTGCGAGCGGGGAGATTTCTCCGGAGGAAGAGGAAGAGGAAGACACGACTCTGGCGGATTTGAAGAGAGATTTGGAAGAGAGCGAGCGGTTGCACAAAGAGTTGGCGAGCGAAGTAGAAAAGAGTCACAAAATGCGTGAAGAACTCGATTCGGAATTAGAAGAACTTCGAAGTCTCGAAAAGGAGAAGGAGAGGAAGAAATACGATAGCGATAGCGGCGGCGGCGGCAGTGATAGTGGTATTGAGGATGAAGATGGATTTTTGCAAGGCGAAGGACACTCAACGATTGATGGTCAAAGCGTAGAGTTTCGAGAAGAGAAGGAAGAGCAAGATAATGATTTAGCGACTATCGAACGGCTTGCACACGAAATGAGCGACATGTTCGAGGAGGAAAAGGAAGTCGAGGAACTCGTGAAAAAGTCACGAGGCGACGAAGCGCCTGAGAAGGAAGAAGGCATGTCGCGCGATATAAACGCGGACGCTGAAGCAATCAAAGAAGAGGCACGAATCATTCGCGAAGAGCTTAAGGCGGAAAAGGAACTTCTGAATAAGGAAAGGGAGATGAAAGCAAAGTTTGACGAAGAGTTGCTCAAATTGAAAACGGCGCAAGAGGTTGAAGTCCTCGCGAGCGACGAGGATGATGATGATCTTGAATAACTTTATTTTTACTACTTGTACTCTTACAAGGCTAATCTACTGGTACCAGGTACCACTATCATGTTCATTTTTACTATTATTTAGTCAATTAAAAGTCTGCAAACCCGCTGAAAGAGCTGCGAGAACTTCCATTCTGTTCGCTATCGTTTTCACCGTCGTTGTCTTGCACGAGCCAAAATTTCTCCCCTTTTTTGCCCAAGGAAAACTCGCTTTCACCGTCATTTTGACTGAAAACGTTATTGCTGTTCAAATATCCTTCTGGAAACATTTGCAAAGGTCTCAACGTGCCGTTTAGAACCGCATCCCAATCTAGATTATCAAACCAAGGATGTTCCATGATTTCGCCAATATCCGTTCCTCCCAAACGCTCGTCCTCGTCTCGGACAAAAATCTCACGCAATAACACTTCAGTTTTCGCGTCGAAATTCGCCGGTTTCGCAACCGCATCAAAGTTTGCGTTGACGATTAGATCATACATCTTTTCACGACTATCCTCTCGAAACGGAGGATACCCAGCAAGCATTTCAAATAGCAACACGCCAAATGCCCAGATATCCGAGGCATACGATCCACCTTGATGAAGCAATACTTCCGGTGAAAGATAATCAGGCGTGCCACAAATCGTAAACGCGCGTTCGCTACCGCTGAGTTTTTTCGCAAAGCCAAAATCGCAAATAGCGATGCTTCCATTCTCACGAATCAACAAATTTTCAGGTTTAATATCGCGATAGATGTATCCTTTTTCGTGGATAGATTCAAGACCTAACAAAACCTGCGAAGCGTATACTTTCGTTTGGCCAGTCGAAGGTAAACCAACTGCGTTGAATAATTCAAACATATCACCTTGGCATAACTCGATCGACAAGTACAAAGCTTTCGCATCTTGAAAAGCGGAATAAAACTGCGCGATGAAAGGTGCGCCCCGGAGAGAAAACATGCAGTTCTTTTCTTCTACGACGTGACTCTCTTCGTTCACCGCGACGACATTTTTCTTGGGCATGACTTTGATCGCGCACCTACGGCCAGACACTTTGTGCGTCGCAGAAAAAACAAAACCAATCATTCCCTTGCCCACCATTGTACCGAGTTCAAAGTCGTTTATACTCTTAGATCGGGATAAAACGAGAGATGCATCGACAGCGACTCTCTTATCGCGATACTTTTTGAAAAATAAGCTCTTCGTCGGAGCAAACTCGCTTTTCTTTGTTGGCGTCGGAGCTGCTCGTAAAATTTCCGACCCCCTCTTTTTATTACTAACGCGAAACCGTTCCTTGAACTGAAAAGCTATTCGAGAGAACGTGGAAGAACGTTTATTCAATTTCCGCTCAACGGAACGTTCCACTTGCGCGTATACAATTTCGCTTTTACTTTGTATTGCGATGTCTCGCGCCAATTCTTCTCCTTCTTTTCCAATAATCACAGGTTGTTGCGTCCCTAAAGTCAACAACGAATCTTTCGTTCTTCCTCCTGGCACAGAAATCGCATCTCTATCAAGCGTATTCGATATATCCGGGAACGAATCACTCGTCTGCGAATGTATTTCACTCATATCATCCGTTAATGATTCTGAGTCGGATGGCGTTACCGTTCCGCTTTCGTCATACGACAGCGATTGAGAACGACTTTGTTTTTGCTGCTTGTCTTCGCGCGAGCCGTGCATCCGCGACACATCGATGGAAAACCGCTTCGGCGTTGAAGAAAGGGATATCCCCATGTCTGAAGAGGAAGAATATGAAGGGAAATAGATACCCGATTCTTTCCGTTGACGTCGGCGTTCCTTTCTCCGTCTTTTCTTTGATGTACTGTTGTCGTGTTTCATTCGATACATGTCGATCCATCTGATGTAGGCGTCGTTGCACGCTTGAAGGCGATCCGCGTTGAAGCTGATGATGACCGAAAGAGCGCTCGTGGAGGAGCAAATTTCGTTCTTCTTGCCATGCTCGTCGTAGGTTGTTTCAAACCAAGAACCAGCTTCGATAGTTTTCGTTGCCGAGGGATCTTTAGTATTCACTAAAATCACCGTCCCGTCAATGACAAAGTGTAGAAGAGATTCTGTTTTTGAACCCGCGCAAATCTCATCCAAATAACCACAAATCTCTAAATCTTTTGGAAACGTTCGCTTGAACTTCTTAAGTGCATATTTTGAGGCAAACTTCATGCGCTCAGTGTCGTTATCAAATGCTTCGCTTGTTCTCTGACACGACAAAAATATGCGCAACGCCACAGTCGCCGCAAGTTTTGTTACCGTTTTAATGGCACGTTCAAAATGCGACTTGCGAATCTTGATCACCTCGGCGCCTTCTTCGCTGTTGGCAACGAGCAAACGCGTGTTGACTTGAGGTTCAACCATGGCACCCTCGGCCCAAGTTGATCCTTCCTTTAGAACTGTTGTATTTTTCTCCTTTTTCGAGGGGGAAAATTTGCCTCCTTGATCGTCTGCGATGCGCATGTTGTCGTCATCCTCGTAACTCATCGCCGTTCCTTTGACTAGAACGACAAAGGATTCCTCGATATCCTTCGGTTTTGCTATTATTTGGTGTTTCTCGTACGTCCTACGTTCAATACCACTAATCAAAGCCTCCATCGCTAACGAGAAAAATCCGACGTGCGCAATCGACGCGTTCTTCTCGAAAGCCTTCTCCAAATGTTTTCGTTCAATATCAGTAAAAAGGGGCAACTTTAGATTTTGCGTTTTGTCGTGCTGTTGTTCCGTACTTCTCGATGATACTTCTTCTCCATTCTCCTTTTCTTGGACTTCAGAAACGCTCTTCTGCCGATTATATTCTTTCTGCTTTGTTTGAACACTCCCACTGTTTGCGCTGCCATTCGTACTCTGCCGAAGACTCAACTCGCTCCGATTGTTACGATTGATCGAAACGTGTCGTTCGCGCTGTAACACGCGGCGCGTGCTCATGGAGCGAGTGCTGTATTGAGAAGACAACGATACAGAACTGTTATTCGAGGTCCCAGTGGACTGCGAGCTCGAAGACAAGCGCCGACGTTCTTTGGCGACGAGTTCCTCTTCGTCTTTTTCTACCACTAGTGTATCTTCTTCTTCTTCTTCTTTTTTCCCACTTTCTTTTACCATCCCTGTCGTCTCTTTCTCCTTTGAAGACGTTTCTAATCTCAAATTCTTCCCATCGTCACTTTTCACAGCGCAACGTTCGTAAACAATGTACGCGAGCAAAGGTACCGTAAACGCAAACGCTCTCGCGCCAGTCCAAACAATCTCCGGCGAGTTCCTCCAAAAATCTCGTATCCCCATCACGAACACGACGACGAAATACAAAAAGAACGCTCTGATGTGCTCCTTCGTTGAAAGCACGAACTTGCCATCGGGGAGAAAAGTGAACGCGGCAGAGTTCGGCGCCAATCGATGGACGATGTCGGTCGCGCGCGATGAAACGCGACGATAAACACCTACTTCGTCCCTCTTTTGTCTCAATTCGTTTTCATCATCATTTTCATCATCATCGTCATCACCAGCCGATCTCTCTCCCTCATCGCTTCGAATACTCTCAGAATAAGCAGCAGCGGTCAAAACATCATCTATACTCTTTCTCTCCTTTTCATCGTCTAAAGATTTCATCATCGTCGTCATCGTCTCAAAGCTTTGTTGTTCAAAAACAAAAACAAATTCCGCAATTCAGTTCGCTCTCACGAGAATACGACTCCTAATTCCCCAACATATTCCTTCACTTCAAAGCTGTGTGTGTGTTCTTTATGCGACCACTTCGTCGTAAAAAGTACTAAATCACATATGTATGTAGTAAAAATGCGTGTTTTACATGCGACAGCCTGTGCGTTTTTAAACATCAAGAGCCGGCAGGCGCGCGCGACGTTTAGTTGTGTGGGTTCATGCACTTCCTTTTGATACAAAAAGCTGGATAAAAAAACAACATCAATTAAAATTTGAACTCCCAAACGACACTGGAACGAACGAACGGATTTGGACCAAAATTTTTTCTGGGAAACGTCTAGACAGTTATTACATTTTTGCCTCATACTAGCCCGTTATCGTATGCGCATTATATAATACTACTCATATAACACACACACGCACGTGATAACTATACATGCAGTAGAACAACATCATCAACGAAACAGCTTTTGCGTTACTTCCTCGAATAAAGAAAGGTGCATCGTAAAAGAAACGATGGTGTGGTTTGTGTGCGACGACTGCGGCGATTCGATTAAAAAACCAGCTTTGAAGAAACACTTCAACAACTGCTCCGCCTCTCGATTGAGCTGCGTGGATTGCGGAGCAGAATTCGATCGATGCACGGTGCAATTGCACACGAAGTGCGTGACCGAACACGAGAAGTACGCGCTCGGGGCGACCAAGCCGGGCGGGAAGGCGAACGTTGTTTCAGGCGCTTCAACCAAGGCGGCGGCGACGCGAGAACCAGCTGTAGCAGCAGCAGCAACAGCAGCCGCGCTAGAAGAGAAGGAGAAAATAGTCGGTCGAGAATATCTGGCCACCGAAGCGCCGTGGATGTGTTCGTGCTGCAACGTCGAGTGCACCGGGGCGGAAACGCTGAAGTCACACGCGCTCGGTAAAAAACACAAAAGGAAAGCAAAGACGCTTCGAACGCAGAAAGAGGAGGAGAATAAAGCGAACGACGAGGGGAAACCGAAATCGATGAGTCCATCAGCGGAAAAGGAGAAGAAGAAGAAGAAAGAAGAGAAGAGAGCGAAGAAGAAGTTGGTTCGATTGAAGTCCAAGGAGAATAAGAAGAAGATTTTGGAGGAGAAACTGAAAGTGGCGAAAGAGAAGAAGTCGCGGAAGGACGAGAAGAAGCGGAAGCGAGAAGAGGAAAAAACGGACGAGGAGAAGGCGAAAGACGCCGAGAAGGCGAAAGAGAGAGAGTTGAAGAAAGCGAAGCGAATGGAGTTGAAGGCGGTGAAACGAGAGAAGAAGTTGGCAAGGAAGAAGGCGAAGCAAGAGGCGAAGAAGAACGGAAGAGGGAAGACGAACGCCGCCGCGCTGGGGACCAAAGAGAAAGGGGTGAAAAAAAAGAAGGTTAAGGCTAAGTATTCAGGAGGCAAAAAGTAGTTTTTTACATCACTGTATAACTTTCGATATTTAACTAAAAAGACTACTTTACTACGCATTAATAATCTACAGCCCGTCCGCGACGACGTTCGGGACTAAATCACCATCCGGGCACCGTTTACTTTGCATAATCGCAGAACCACCTTCGATTCTTCCCGTTAACTCGTGCGTCGGCCCCCAATCCATGAACAACTGTTTACCGTCTGAGTCCGGAATAACACCCCAGGTTCCTTTCCCCCACGGTGTGACTAAATCACCGTTGTCTTTCCACTCGATACCAGCGACGCCGCCCCATTTCCCCGTGTGCGCATCCGCGACGTGCTTAGCGAGCTCACTGGATTGAATCCCTTGCGTGCGCTCGATTTCACCAACCGGTCGCGGTTTACACTGCGCCGAGCTCGATAAACCTTCGCCTCCGTTCCATCGCTCGATGGCGCTTTTCTCGCCTTTCCAATACTGCTTAATAATATCGAGCATCCTTTGCGGTTTTTCTGGGTGGTAGTTCACATGTATCGACGCCGGATGAAACTTTTCCTCCGGGTATAACTTCTCGTCGTGGCGCATGTATTTGAAAACATACTTTGAGTTACAGAAACATGCAAAATTCATTATTCGCGATGAAGCGGAGTTCCTCGAAGGTGTTTTCTTATCACTCAAAAACGTGTGTTCTTCGTTATACGCGGTCTGATCCCACGTCGAGCGTTCTGTGTTCATGCGATTGGCTAACACGGTCATCATTTGCAAACTTTCGTGCGTGGCTTGCGTGAAGAACAAACCGGAGTTTTTTACAAACATGCGGTACGTGAGTTCGTCCGCCGAGGATAACTTATTTCCTCGACCTCTCGTAGGGTTCCACCTAAAACCATACGTCGTCCTATCGTCCCATCCGTCCGACATCCCTTCAACGTCCACGTCTCGGTATAACAAATCGTTCTTGAACGGGTCTCGCATCCAGACGATATCGACGTCGGAGAGCAAGACGTTTACGCCAATTTTAATAAACTCTTTGAGGATTTCAAACTTCAAGCCAGAGGTGGCATGGTTATCGGTCGAACCAGTAATGGATGTTAACGAGCGCAAGTAATAAGGCGCGTTATGTTGCTCGCACCACCGCGCGGTTTGCTCGTCGAGTGCAACAATCATGTAATTCGTGATTTCGGTTTTTTGCAATCCGTCAATCCATAACTGCAACATGTGGAAGATGTTTTTGTTCGAGACGCCGACTAATACTTCTCGGTTGATGGCTACTTTCTTCACAACTTCGCACAAGTTTTCCGAGCCACCTTCGCAGTTTGCCGGCCACGAGGTCGTATCGTTATCATTTTTTGGCCACGGGACAACATAGCGCAACTTTCTCGGATGAGGTCCAGAACCTTCTGACCACGCGCTTCGTTCGCACTGTTTGTGTTTGTTAACGATATCATCCGAATTTTCGTCGCCAAGAGCAAATGAGCGACCTTTATCAAACGATTGAGACGGGATAATCGCGTTTGGATCACCGGATAACTCGTCGCCTCGACTCACGTCTTCGCTCGGCGCGTATCTCGAACCTCGGCTTGGGCCGTTTTTCAAGTTGTACCTACACGCGTGTCGAAATGGTTTTAAGCGCGCACCGGCTTTAAACGCATTATCGTAAGCCGGCATGATTACTTGTTCCGTAACTCTGTCGTCGACGCCAATGCGTTCTATGTCCAAGTGCTCGCCGAAATATCGACACAACTCGATCGCCGCTAAAGTTGGATTGAAGCGCATAAAACTAGATCTCGCCATGGGCAAGCAAACGCTTTGTGCGTACTGCGACCAACCCATAGACTTATCGCCAATACCAATCACTTGTCCATTCGATCTGCACGTGATATCGGTGGCGAGTTCGATATCGAATCCGACGTGCGCGGGCATCATATCGTCGAGAGCATTCACGGCGGCGCCGATAGTCGTAAACGAAAACGCTTCGGATTCGAGTGGATTCGCCGTAAACTCTGCGCTTTTATCCGAGAGAACTAGCACCGCGTAGCCTCTTGTAAGCAAAACACTCGCCAAACGGTGAGCCGGAGATCCAGTCTCACTCTCACCTTTGACTAATACCGCGGAAACGCGTTGTTGTTCTTTAAACTTTTCGCGATCCCCGTAGGCGACGAAAACCACGCTCGTTTGCGTGGCGTCAGCTAATCTCGACGCTTCATCTGCGCTCATGTGTGTCCCGTCAATGATGACAACGGCTTTTTGATACTTGATACTTTCTCCGTGATGACTCGTATCTCGCTCATCAAACATCTTCTTTAAAGCCTCGCGCAGAGCATCCGAGGAGGAGGGTGAATTTTTCTTGCCAGCAACAGTCTCAATCTTCATCCCATCCGTAACCATCTTCTGCCCATTCCCTCCGTCGTCTAAATACCCGTCCTCCTCCGATTGCGCCTTGGTGCATTTGTTTATCCCGCCTCGCCTACTCGCTCTCGTCGCGCGGTGAAACACGTCTACTATTTCCGCGCTCGTCAAACTAAACTTCTCGCAACTGTACCCGTCCCGGATGGACGCCACGCACCGCTCGCCATCAATCATCGCCTCACCACTTACGCTTCCTCCGATGCTAATTTCCTCGTTGCTATTATTATTTACACCGTCCTCCTCGTCAAACGAGGAACCACCACTCGTGCTCGTACCGCTACTGCTGCTCCTACTCCTACTCCCGCTACCCCTCTTCTCCGCTCCTACTCCGCCTTCATCACCAGCATCATCATCATCATCACTCGTTTTTGTCGCGTCGTGAATCTCCGCAATCTCCTCCGGTTTCCCATCTCTCACGAATACTTCGTTATTATACTCGTTTTGATGACGATGATACTGACGAGTATCGATTTTATGACTCCCGACTCTGGTTTCTTCTCTTTTCGCCACGCTTCGTAATTTCGTCTCCTCGGTCTCGTAAAACAAAACGTCCGAGACGAACAGAACGAGAATGAGAGGTAAGACGATTCGAGAGAGTAAGCGGCTGACGAACTGGTTTTGCTTCTTTTTTCGGTTCGAAGTGGAGGAGGAGGAGGACAGAGATGAGTCTTTGGTGGTGGTGGTGGAGGACATTTTTGCTTTTCGAGCACAGAGAAGCGCGTGAACGCGCTGCTCTGTTTTTGTGCCGATCTGCTGCCAAATGTCGTCACAACACAAGCGGGGAATAAAAATAGATGTTCTCCACCACCACGGCATCGTCGTCGAGATGTGTGGTCACATCTGCATCCACCATTAAAACCAGTGCTAAGTCGCGCGATGCTATTCGTAGGAGTAGTGGTAGGAGTCACGCGCGTTGTCATCAACGACAACAACGACAACAACAACAACGAAGATTCGTCGCGACGATGAGCGTATCTTTGGATAATAAGATTAGTAACAACAACAACATTAGAAGAAGAAGAAGGAGATATTCATCGAGTATCGTCAAATCGTCTCAAGACGACGAAAACACCGCAACGCCTTCTTCCACTGGTTTCGATGGATTCGATACCGGAACCACCGTGACGGATGAGGACCAAGAACGTTTGCAACTCATGAGCCAAGAAATCAAAGACTGGTTGAAACTTTTATACGTGAAACGAGAGATGTCATTTAACGAGGTCAAGTTGATCATTGGTATCGAAGATCCTCGATTAGCGGACAGAAGAGAACGGTTTGGAATCGAAGACGAGTCCGGGTGTTCCGCGGAGGAAAAGATTCAGGTTTTGGAAGACGTGGACGAGGGAAGAGTGCCGACGGATATCGTGGCATGCGAGTTCGTTTTGAACGAGTTGAGAGAGTGGCCTGGGTTGGATTCGGATATCGAGTTACCAGAGAGACGAGAAACTGGACCGTCGAGATACGAGGAGATTGCCATGGACGCGGCTGGAATTAAAGGGCGAACGAGAAACCCGAAGAGAATGCTGGACGATTATTTGGAGGAAGACGATAAACCCGAGGAAAAGAATTTACTTGGATTTTTGCCTCTTTACGCCGTATCCTCGGCTCCGATTTTCATCACGATTTTCGCGTTAGGGATCATGTTTGTCAACTCTTTGCAATAACATACTATACATCATGAATACATTACAGTTAATACTTCTATGGACGAAGATGTCCTACTTTCCTACGCTTTCCCCCTCCTCCTCTTTTGCGCGAAGGCCAAAATCCGTAAAACAACGCGAACAAGGTCAAAGACCATAAAATGCCGGCGTATTTCCACAACTCGTTCGTCGCTACATCTTGTTGTTGCGCGAGTGTATTTTCACCACCTCCAATGGAGACTCTTGCGTGTTTATACCCTTTATCGCCGTCCGTGTTTACGCTACCGCTGCTGCTATGACTAAGACTATGACTGACTTTTTTCTTCTCCGCCTCCCCCTCGTTGTCACTACTACTACTACTACTAATACTACTAATACTACTACTACTCCTCCTACTACTATTACTACTACTCTTTGGCATGCACTTCCTCTTCCGTGCTAACAATATCCCACGATTAATCTTTGACACGCACTCGTGCATCAACTCTACTCTGTTTCTCTCGTACTTATCGATGGACTCGTCATCTTCGGGATACAAATCGCACACCGGGAACAACTCTCTTCTGTTTGCCTTTCCGCACTTCAATTTATCCTTTTCTGTTTCCAATTTTGCGTATTCAAAGTGTTTATCCCACTCGTAACTCGTACCTTGTCTCATCATCAATCCGTAATGTATGACGAAAGAATTCGCGCTCTTCTCGTTCCACGGTTTCGATCCGGCGTACATTTGCACGTCGTTGTTCACGTTGTGCGACAACCCGGCGCTCGCGACGCCAAAGACGTACCCGTACATTTCCGATATCCACGGTCTCGGCGCTTTTTGCGTGATGAACGAATCGCCGGTACCGTTATACGGCCACCACACTCTCTTGTCTCTTCTCACTTTCCTCGTGTATTCAAACCATAACGGCGCCGCTTTCGCGATATCGCTCCTGGCGAATATCTCCCACCCGCCCACTTGCGCCAACCGCTCGCGAACGGCAGGTCCGACAAACATACTCGCCATGTCGTTTTTCACGCCCGATAAGTATCCGTAGTACCCGCCGGCGACGACGCCGACTCGCGCGGGAATCTCTCTCACCGTAAACGGTCTTCGTAAAATCATATCCGCGTCCAACTTCACCACCCACTTCAAGCGTGTAAAATTGCTCGACTTCGTCCAATGATTGATGCTCCCGGGTAAGTTATACGCGGAATACGAATCCGAAGGGTCGTCTCGGCTGAAATCTGGCGTTTTATGCGTCGGCACGATGTTTACATTTTCATACGAATCGTACTCCGCATCCGTGCACGACAACAGCCGAGTCATCTTACCCGGCGCACCCACATCCATCCACGACTGGTATAAAGCCGCAGATTGCCAATCCATGTACGGTTTACAGTCCGCCGAGAAGACGTAGTGGTAGTCGTCTATTTCCCTTTTACTTTCTACCATCTCTAAACTCTCTCCTTCTCTCTCCGATGACTCTTTTTCTCTCTCGTCTGTTGAATGTTTTGCCTCGAGAGAAAGAAAAAATACTGCCAAACTTAATATGCTGCCACTCTGCCAAAAAAAAAGAGGACAAAGAGAGAGAGCGAAAGGCCGCGTGTTTCGAGAATGCATTTTTCTTCACTCTATTGAACACCTTCTTTGTGCGCTATTGCTCCTGCTATTGCTTCTAACGCGTAGTGGTCGTGGTAAACTATACTTTGTTGTATCAGCCACCGTTTAAAAACTTTAACGCGATTTTATAATACACTCTCTTTCGTTATTATTATATAGTAAATCATGATGAAAGAAGACCAAGAAGAAGAGCGGCAAAGTTTACTTTCAAACACCCCTTTTGGGGTCAAAATCGGTGACGATGATGATCCCGCGACGACGACGTTTACGACGACGACGACATCAAAACTGATCAAAATTGCCACGATCACCGCGTTGGCGACGACGTTTGCCACGTACGGCTACGTTTCCGAGAGCAAGAAGTTGTCTTTGTCTTCGTCCAAGTTAGGGTACAGACAAACCCGAGGAGGAGGAGACACAGACGATTTTTCCCGTAAACCGTCGTCGTCTTACTCGTCGGCGCGTTTAGGTCGATGGAGTTCCGCGAGAGATGATGACGAGGATGATCGATACTCCTCGAGACGATCGTCATCGCGACGAGACGATTTTGACGACGACGACAGAAGAGGAGGAAGAGGAAACTACGCCAAGTACAGAGACGAGGACGATGATGAGTACGAGAAAAGAGGCCGCGGACAAAAAAGAGATTTGGGCAAAGACGAAGACGAGGACAAATATTCGAAGAATAAACATTCCTCCTCTAAATACGACGATGATGATGAAAATGATCATCGCAAATCCTCTAAGGAGGACGAAGATCAAGACGAGGAAGAGGAAGAGGAAGACCCGGCGATGAAAGAAAACTGCGTCGGCGAAGCCGCCGACGAAGAAAAAGGCATCTACCAGTACCCGGACAAAACTTGCTTGACGAACCCGTCGCTGACGCCGGCGTGTCTCGGGAACGGAGGGGCGGTTACGGCGTGCAGATTTTGCCAAACCGAAGAAGCGGTGAGAAAAGTTGCCGGCTGGCCGCAGTGCCCACACTCGGTGTGCGAGAAGAGCTCCGGGATTGGATGCATCGGGGATTCGTTTTCCAAGAATGAAATCTCGTGGAGGATGCACGTGAAGGACATCGCGAAACACAACGCGCGCGTGAAACAAATTGGGATTTCTGGAACATGTGATTCCACGGTTTCCGATCAAGCAGTGGGGAGACACATGTTTCGCGACAAGAAGTGCTCGGAACGCTTATTGCCCGGGTGCCAAGACGCGCAAGGGTGTCGATTTTGCGTCACAAAATCGGGAGCAAAGTTGGACACGGAAAAAGTCACCGCGCAGTGGCCGACGTGCCCAGCCGCGGTGTGCGCGAGATTTTCCTTGGAGAAGACCGATTGCGAAGCGACTTTAGGATTATACACCGTGCCGACGTTTGAGGTTCCCGAAGGGTTTGACGGCTCGAACTTGCCGAAACCGAAGTTGGACTTGGAGGCGACGCAAAAGATGCAAGAGCGCTTGAAGCTCCAAATCAAAGCGGCGATGACGGGGCAAGACGACCCAGTGTTTGAAGACGAGGACGAAAACGAGATGCCGGAAGAAGCTCCGTTAAAATCGGAGTCTCCTTTGGAAGAGACGAAGAACAACAAGGATGAAGACGAAGAGGAAGACTCTGATCGTAAATCTTCCTCCTCCTCCAAGGGTCGCTACGACGACGACGACGAGGAAGAAGAGGATCGAAGACACTCGTCGTCAAAGTACGACGATGAAGAAGACGATCGACGCTCTACCTATAAAAAGCACTACGAGGATGACGATGACGACGAGAAAGACGACCGCCCCCGAAGAAGCCGAGATGACGACGATCGACGCGACGATGACGATCGACGAGAGGACAAAAAATCTTCCTCCAAGAGTCGATACGACGATGAAGACGACAGACGAGATTCTCCCAAGAAGCGTTACGATGATGAAGACGATGACGACAGAAGAGACAGTCACCGATCTTCTCGTTACGACAAAGACGACGAAAGAGATCGATACGATGACAGAGATGACGATCGCAGATCTTCGCCCAAGAGCCAATACGACGACGACGACGACGAGGAAGACAACAGACGTTCCTCCTCCAAGATGGGTCGCCACGAAGACGAGGACGACCGCGAAGGCGACCGCAGACGATCCACAAAGTATGACGACGAGGAGAAAGACGACAACCGCAAATCCTCCTCCTCATCGAAGAAACGTAACGAAGACGATCGAGAAGAAGAGGAAAGATACGACGACAGAAAAGAAAGCAAGAAATCTTCCTCCTCGTCCAACAAGAGAGATGAAGCCGACGACGATAAAGAGTACGACAAGGAAGATGTCGAGAAGTTTGAAAGCGATAGCATATTAAAAGATGTGGACGATTGGGGAGACGACGACGATAACTCTTCGTCCGGTAAGAAGTCATCCGCCGGAAAAGGGTCGAGTAGAAGCAAATCCTCCTCCAAAGAAGATTGGTGGGCGTCCTCTGCGAAGTAAATACCATCATCTTTTAACTACCAATATAAAAAACTTCTAATAAACGCAAAGCAATAATACAACATCATCATAACAATATCACCACTCTTCTACTAATGCTACGACACACTATAACAAACGAAACTCTAGTTTGCAGCGTCTGCAACCATCCAATTCGGACGCCAATCTACTTTTTCCATTTTTGCATTGGGATCTTGTAACAACGTCACCGCCGCGAAGATAAGAAACACCGAACCGCCCAGGATGGTCATTTTCTTCTCTGAAAACTTATTCGCGATGTATTTCCCCCCTATGCAGGCCGTCCCCGTGGCGATGGCGTGACCTAAGAAACAACCAAACACTATGCCGTACGCTTCGTAATCGCCAGCTAACGCTACCGTGGCTATTTGACTTCGGTCGCCCCACTCGGCGATGAACGTCAGCGTGAAAGCTTGCATCCACACGCCGTTACACAAGCACTCGTAAAAACTACCACCTTTCTTCTTTTTATTCTCGTTTTCGTTGCCGCTCTCTACGTCCTTTTCTAACATCGGTGCTCTCGAGTTCAAATCTTCTTCGATTTCTTTCAGCTCCTCGTTCTCCTCCCCCTCTTCGGTATCCTTCATCCGACTCGCGCTATACAGCATGTACAGGCCGTAAAACACGAACAAACACACCGAACCGTAGTGCATGACTTTTCTCGGAATCATCGACGCCGCTTCGATCCCAATCACGACCGAAACGAACGTCATCAACCAAAGCGCCATAATTGCGCCAAAAAAGACTTTCTTTGAATCGTATTTCCCGGACATTAAACTCGCGATGAAAAACGTCCTGTCTCCGAATTCCAAGGAAAGCATCACCAGTAACGACTGAACAAAGCCAGAGAAGTTATCGCCTCGTGTGTTTTCGGTCGCGAACGCGCGCTCTTGGTGCTCGAGTATTCTTTTAGAAATACTGTCCTTCGCTTCATCTCCTCCTTCTAAGGTTTCTTCGGCTAAAACTGACGAAAAGAAGATGAAGACAAAGACGAAGAGCAATAGTTTTCCATGATGATGCGAAGGGGCGCGTAGCATCATCATCTCAATCGCTTTCAAGTGTTTATTCTTCGAGATGATATGCACTTCTTTAACGACGTCTTCGATGAAAACACCACCAAACGCGAAAACAACAACGACACCCCAAAAGCGGCTTTAAAAGTTTTAGAAAGCTTTTCCTTTGTCCTCTCTCTCTCTTTCTTTTTCGCGCGGGGAAATTGAGAGTTTAAAGTGAAGTCATTACTCTCGAGTTATATAAAAGATGTATATGTGTAAATATATTATAAATGTGTTGTGATGCGATGTCCTTATTTTTTTTAAGCCGAAGGGAGAGCACCACTTCCAGAAGAAGAAGTCTTCATCCACTTCGGCAACGCTTTGGTGTAATCCGCGCTCGGGTCGTCGAAGACGGCCAAGATGCCGAAAATCAAAAAGATGCCACCGCCGACCATGGCGATTTTCTTCTCGGATATTTTCTGAGCTAAGATGCGACCTCCAATGCACGCCGTGGAAGTGGCTAAACCGTGGCCTAAGGAGCCGCCGATGATAATGCCGTACGGGTCGTAGTCGGCAGCCATGGCGATGGTGGCGATTTGGGATCGGTCGCCCCATTCCGCTAAGAAGGTGAGCGTAAACGCTTGGACGAAAATCGCAGAGACGAAGAATTCCCACCATTGCTTTTCGTTTTTCGAAGTCCCTTTTTTCTTTCCAGGCGACAATTTGCCGCCTTTTTCCGCCACGTCGTCGTCGTCTTTGCTCGCGTTGTTGTCGTCGGATTTCTTCCCAGATCGTCGGTTGGCGATTTCGTCCAACTCGTGTTCGACTTCCTCGAACTCCTCGGAAACGTCGTCGGACATGAATTGGGAGTTGTACAACATGGTGACGCCGTAGCCGAGAAACAAGATCACCGCGGCCCAATGGACAAACCATCGCGGTAAGAACATAGGCGCGGCAACGCCTAATAAGGTGGACACGATGGTCATCACCGCCAACGCGCTGAAAGCGCCCAAAAATACAATTCGTCGGGAATGTTTCACCGACATCAACGCCGCGATGAAATACGTTCTGTCGCCAACCTCGATGAACAAAATAACCAAAAACGAGGTGACTAATCCACTAATGAAAGAGGTTTGGTCCGCGTATTGCGCTTTAAACCACGCGCCTAAACCAGCACCAGATCCTGGTCCACCTCTTCTACCTCCGCCTTCGTAATTCTCCAATCTCGTGACCACGGCTTCCAAGCGGTTGATCTCCTTCGCCATCGTCAATAACTCCGTCGCCACCGCGCCTTGCTCTTGCTCGACTTTATCCATCACCAACGAATTCACCGCCTTTGAGCCTTCTAAGTTCGAGAGAACTTCCTGCGCGGTATCCGTAATATCCGCTAAACTATCCGCGGCATCTTCCACCGCCTCGGTGGCTTCGTCCACCGCCGCCGTCGCATCTTCCACGTCCGCGGCGACCTCCTCCACCGTCTCCGCGGTATCTTGTATTTGCTCCGCCGCATCTTCCACCGCTTCCGTCGCATCATCCACCGCATCTGCGGCATCCTCGATTGCTTCGGTACTTTCCGCCACCGCTTCGCTCGCCTCTTCCACCGCTTCCACCGCCTCTTCCGTTTGCTCCGCCACTTCCGCTATCGCTTCGTTCGCTTCTTCGATGGAATCTGCGGCATCCGCGACGGTTTCCGTCGCCTCGTCCACGGCATCCGCCGCGTCTTGCACGTCCTCTGAAATCGCTTCTGCCGTAGATTCCGTTATGGTCTCGTCATCCGCGAGCAAGCTTCGTCTTCTTTTTTCTGATAAAAAGCTTTCTCCTTCGTTCGACCTTTGTGACGATCGCGCTTTCCTCGAAATTGATGATGTTAAGAAATAATCGGCATCATCTTTCGCCGAAACAGAACCCAGAAAGAGAAGAGAGACCACGAACAACAGCAATACAAACGAGGAATAGAACGTCTTATTCTTCTTCGCGTTGTTCTTCGCAGATCTCATATTCAAAGTCATCCTTTTGTGTCTTATTTATATATATAATTCTAGTCCGTGTGTGCTTTTATTAGTAAATACGAAAGAAGAAAAAAATTGTAAAGATAAGTTCAGCGGAGCGTGCGTGTAAAAAAGGCAACGAAAGAAAACGTCTCTTTTCTCACTCTCTGTTGTTTTTTCTTAAAATTTTCTCTCGTTTTGTTTTGGCTGTGAAACCTTTTTTTTAAACCAAAAGTTCATCATAAAATCAGAGAGAGAGAGAGAGAGAGAGAGAGAGAGAGAGAGAGAGAAAGTTTTAAAGAGATGTTTTTCTCCTCCGCCTTCGGGGGGGGTGGTCACGAGGAGAAGAACAAAGTGCACTCGAAACCGGTCACTTTACGCACGCAACAACGCAGACGAAAAAAACGTGTCGTTCTTTTCTCCTTTATGTTCGTATTTGTAATTTGCATCTCGTACAATTTCCTTCGCAAGCAAACACTGAGCGAAGCTCGACGAATCATCGGCACGGGACGGAAAGCAAGAACCGATTTAGAAGGCCACGTTTTAGTGGAAGAAGCGATTAAAACAGGGAAGATAGGACGGGAAGTGATCAACTTCGACGATGGGAGTTTAGACAGAATGATCGAGGAAAACCTACGGAAGAAGAAACAGAAACAGAAGGAGGAAGAGGAGAGGAAGATGATGTTTCACGAGGAAAGTCATCAACAACGCGAGGACGAGAAGAACGATAATAACGACGAAACAAAAGAAGAAGATCTAGAGGACGAGGGCGTTGATAATAATAGCGATAATAATAACAATGATAATAGTAATAATAGCGAGGAGGAGGAAGAGGAAAATGCGGTTCGTAGTAGTACGTCTAGCGATGTCGATGTCGAGAACATCATAAACGACGAAGATATCACGAACGAGAATGAGAAAGATACCGTAGAAGAGGAACAAGAAGAAGCGCGTGACGAGGACGACGACAATAATAGTAACAACAATGAACAAGAACAAGAAGATACAATAAACGATGAGCCGTTAGAGGAAGTCAAACCAGGCGCGGGCGATGCGGATGATTTAGACCCCAAGCTCCCTCGATCGGAGTCGCTCCCGGAAGATCCTTCGCGCACGTGTTCGGTGGATCGTTTGAGAGCGTTGTTTAAACCGTGTTTACTCGGCGGCGACGTGCAGAAATGTTGTCAAACGCTCGATTTTGCGTTTGCTCCGGATGCCACGCATCGTTTTGAAGATCAAGATGAAAGCGAAAGCGGTGAAGACACGACGGCGAATTGTTTGTGCGTGTTTACGGCGATATCCGATTTGAACGAAACGTTTTCGAAAGTTGGTTTGAACGTCTACGAGGACGTCTTGAGTAAGTGCGAACCGGATTCGAGAAAGTTTGGATGGTTTGGCGACGGCACGGACGCGTGTCCGGAGGATAACCTGGAGGAGTTGCGAAGACGCAAAGATGAGGAAATTCGAGAGCACGAAGAGGCGAGGAAAGAACGCGAACGTAAAAAGAAGGAAGTTTATAAACGTAATGTGGAAAGAGCAAAGAAACAAGAAGCTATTCGAGTCGAAAACGCGTTGAAAAGGTCGGACACGGAACGACAAGCTCGTGAATTGCGCAGGAGAGAACGCGAAGAGAATCTTAGAAAAGAGGCGCGACTGGTCACGTGGCGCTTGAAAGAGGCGAAAGCGGCGGAGAAGGCGTTGAGGGAAGTCGAGGCGAAACAGGCAAAGTTTTTCGGTACCGGCGGCGGTATTCAAGACGTCGGATGTTATGAAGAAGGCGAGAAACCGATGAAAGGTCAGAAACCGTGTTAGGTATATTTAATATATTGCGCTATTAATCGTACACACCTATGTAAAATTACAAATCTTCGACCGCTTCTTGCGAGAGCAAGTGGACGCTCGCTTCTCTTTCCAGCCAATCGTTTTCTATCAAACTACTCGTGCGATCAACGGGAGCAGTTGTTGCCGACGCGTCCGTGCCAAACGCGCGATAATACCTGCTTTGCTTTAAAATGTACAAATCCAAAACGCACGTGCCTAAACTACCGAGCAAGAAGCTCAGCGAATCGACGATTTCAACCCATCTAAAATTCTTCATGAAGATGATCGACATTCCATAAGTCACGTTCGCGCTAATGGCAAAGAAAAACATCAACGCCGACACGCCTTCGCACGATTTGCGTTTCCTATTTTTCATGATCTGAAACACTCTCCCTCCTAAATAACTCGTCGCGGAAGCGTAACCGATGAACCGACCGGACGTTACTCTCGCTTCCGACGCCGTACTTACGGCTTGATTCAAACACCCGGTCGCGCTTTGCAACGAACGCGTAGCACCGCTCAACGATCTCATTGCATCAGAACCAGAAAGCGATCGTATTGAATACACGGAAACGCCCGCGCCTAAGAAACCCGTCACGTACGTCGACGGTGACACCGGCTTCTTCTTCTTTTTGTGTTTCTTAGTAGTGCGCTTCGGCGTCGATGGATCGTTCCTCGATTCCTCTTCGTAGCTACGCGCGGTGCTGATGTTCTCATCAATCCTCGCCATCGTGGCCGATATCACCGCATTCTCGTTCGCGTCCTCAGGAGATTCTTCCCCCTCCCGTATTATCGATTCATTGAAACTCAGTCGTCGTCGTCTTCTCATTTGCCTTTCTTCTCGTTGTTGTTGTCTTTTCCTATACAAAACGAATTGCGAAATCAGCACCGAATCGCTCATCAAAAAGTACACCGCGGTGTACATCTGCACCGGCGTTTGGTCTCCCGTGAGGACGCACGCGACCAGGTTGCAACTATCCCCGAACGCCCACAGGAGTAAAAAGTAACCGCTCAATCCTTCGCTCGTTTTCAGCTGATAGTTTTGCAACATTTGTGGAAATTGGCAGACGATCCAAAACGCGATCGAACACAGACCGCTCAAGAAACCAATATATTCGATCGGAGAGTACGCGCACACGCGAAAGATATCGCGGATAACGAGACCAGTGTACGCGTTTGAATCGCACTCGCATGAATTTGAATGCGTAGTCTCGCTCATCATATCTGCTGCTGTATAAGCAGTGGACTAATTTTTATCTCATTTTTTCACCTTCTTTCGTGTGTTCTTTGACTGACGATTTCTTTGATAGTTCAACTCTTATATTTTCTCTTCTTCTATTACAACAACAACAAATAAAATGTTTGATGATTATGTGCACGTATAATTTAAAGCGATTGTATGTATAACTAATTGTACAGTCTCCTCTTTGTTCGCTCGTTTTAGTCTCTCGTGTTATTTTTGTTCTCGTCGGAATCTTTGTCTTCCTTGTTCTTCGTGTTGGTATCGTTTGTGGTATCGCCGGAGGACGACGAACCCGTGTTGCCGTCGAGCATGGCGCGCAAGGACTTTTCCAACGCTAACTTGGCGCGTAAGCCTCCGAGTTGCTCTTCCAACCCGAACTTAGCGAGACGCAAACGGTCGACTAATCCTCTAGAGGTTGACATAGCCGCAGCTCTCCGAGCGATCAATTTTTCGTTCTCAGCCTCGGAGGAGAAAGGGACCTCTTGGAACGCCGCGAAAGAGAGACGCTCGGCGCGAACCATAGCGGAGGCTCGAGATTTCGTTTTCAAGTCTGTGGCGGTGGTTTTCTTTTCATCCTCGTCTTCGTCTTCGTTCTGGGTCATCGTGAGAGCAGCTGAACGACGCAGACGAGATAAGATGGCATCGTCCAAGGATAAGCCAGCCTTATCTTGGTCGCGTTTCATTCGCGCGACGTTTTCCAACTCGATTTGAGCGTCGAAGAAGACGCCGTCTTCTTCCACCCATTTCATGCTTTCGTGTAACGAATCAACTTTGCCAACTGCTTTTGCCCACCGAACCATTTTCGCTTCTTCAATGGCAAACTTGCGATGAATTTCGGTCGGATAATCTCTGGCGCTTTCTGCTTTACGAACGATGTCATCAAAGAGCGTTTCTTTCGTCACGTTCGAAACTTCCAACAGCTTATCGCTGAACTCGATGATGTAGTTCATGAGAAGTTCGACGTCGTCAGCCAGTTGCTCGATTTCTTTGCGTTCATCCTGCGTCGGTTGAGCAGCAAATTTTGAGTCTGGCGAGTTGACCAGGGAGTACGTACCGGCAACGTAGCCCGCGGGTGTTTCGTTCACGTCCTCAACCATCATTCGCGTTTCGCCGACGACTAAAACTCGGTAGGTTTCACCGAACGTACTCGAAGATTCGCCGCGTTCGTCGACGATGTCGAAAGATACGCCGTCATTAAAATCATCAAGGGATAAAACTTTAATCGGCTCGTAGTGAATGACTCTACCTAGCGTACACGATGCGTTCAATTGCACCGCTTGCGTCTCTTCGTCATCGTCGTCATCGTCGTCGTCGTAGTAATAATCTTCGTCGTCGTCTTCGTCGTCGTCATCGGCGGACCCAAACCCGGCTTCGTCGCCGTACCGACTGTTGACTTTTCTCGCAAACTCGCTGAACCTTTCAAACTCTTCCTCGTAGTCGGAATCATCCGAATCCGAGTCGCCGGAAACTTCTCCAAACACCTCCAACTTCTCGGCGCGCTCGTTCGGCAACGGCCTTTGATTTAATTTATCTTCTTCTCGTTCCGTTTTTCCTGCCATCGCGCCGTCGATGCTGCTACTATTATTACTACTCGTTACCTTTTCCTCCTCTTCGTCGTCTTCGTTTTCATCCTCTAAAACTCTCCTCCCTCTCGTCTTTGCGCTTTTTCCTCTGCTCGGCGGTATTTGCGAGTAGTGCACGAACGCCAACAATCCTCCGTGCGTTTCCACGCTATCGTTCAACAAACTCACAAACCTCGGCTCGTACAAGTGTAATACTTTTCTTTGTCCAGGAATGAGCGGTTCGGCGACTGGAAACAATAAAGACGGTAAAACGTGCGTCGATTCTCCGTTCTCTTCCTCGTATCGTTTCGTTTTCTCTCGCAACGATTCGCTCGCTCGTAAATATTGCTCGCCTTCAAACGTGTCGCCTTCGTCTAGACTGCCCGTGTTTTCTTCTTCATCAGCTCCTGTTCCGTAAAACTCGTGGTCGTCGTTATTCCACGCGTTGCATACTGTGATCGTATTATTATTATGTCCTCGTCTTCTCGTGAGAAGAATACTACTACTCTTCGAACCCCGCGCGAGGACAACAAAACGTCGCCTCATCGTCCTCATCGTCTGTGTTATCTTGTTCTCGTTTTTCGATTTTGTCCTCGTCGTTCCATTGTGGGACGACGACGAACTCGCGACGCACAAAGAGGTTGCTCGTTCCAAAGAACTACAACACGTCGTGGACCATATCATCGTTAGTATCAATCACGGGCAATCAATACTGTGTGTGTGTGTATGTGATAAAAGAGAAAGAGAGAGAGCGCGAAACGACGATTCTATTGAAGGAATAAATAGACAATACAGTCACAAAGAGCAGTTTTTTCGTGGTCTGAACGAGAGGAGATCTCTCGTGGTCTTTCGGGCCACGAATTTATAAACTCTTTTGCATTCAAAGAAGAGAAGAATTCATTCCCCTGTAAATGTTCGCCTTTTTCAAAAAGAGTGAAAAAAAGGGAGTTTGTTTTTTGTTTCTCTCTCTCTCTCTCTGTTGTGTTCCACTCGACTGTCGCTATGCCATAGCTCTCGAAAGGAAACAGAAAGAAACAGAAAAACGAAAAAACGAAAAAACTCTGGATTTGAAAGGGGATGGGTGTATCCCATACGTTTTCAAAGTATACGTTGACGAACGATCTCAGCTGTTTGAATAATTTTCAAACTCATCTTCACTCTTTCCAGCGCGCGTGCGGTGATATATATTACACACACACACACACCAAGAGGGAGGGTGAAAGAATAAACGACGCGCTAGTAATACATCGGTAATACATCGGAAGAAGAAGAGGAAGAGCGCGTGTGAGGAGAAGGGAAGCACGAAAGAAGCAGAGAGTATAGGTTAAACGATTCAATAAACGAAGCTCTCATCATCTCAACGCACAGGCAGCAACAACTTTTACCGAGAGAAAAGAGAGAGAAATCCAAATCAATCGAATCAAAAGAGAAAGAGAAAGAGAGAAAAGTAGAGATCAATAGAGAACAACAACAACAACAACAGCAGAGAGAAACGAATAAAACAGAAAAGGAGGAAACGTAATGAGCGCGATTAACATCACGCAAGTCCAAGTGTTGGTACGTGTTTACTCTCAGCATCACTTTTTTCTTCGCCTTTCGCCTGCTGGTTTTAGGCTGAAATTTTGAAAAATCTCTCTCTCGTCTCAAAGGCGAAAGAGTTATAACCTTTTGGCGGCGAGCGAGCGATGACGATTGGGACGACAGCCGGTTTCCTTCTCTCGATTACACATAAACTGACACGTTTATAATATACGCACATTCTTTCTTTCATAACAATAATAATAATAACAGGACAACCCGCAATATTTCCAAAACCCGTTACAGTTTGAAATCCAGTACGAGTGCCTGACGAACCTCCAAGACGACTTGGAGTGGAAGCTCACGTACGTCGGCTCCGCGGAGAGCGATCAACACGACCAAATCTTAGACACTGTTTTAGTCGGTCCTGTCTCGAGAGGCGCGTATAAGTTTGTGTTTCAAGCGAACCCACCGGACGCGACGAAGATTCCAAACAGCGACATCTTAGGCGTGACGGCGTTGTTGTTAACGTGCTCGTATCAGCAAAACGAATTCGTGAGAGTCGGGTATTACGTGAACAACGAGTACAACGACGAGGAGTTGCGGGAAAATCCGCCATCGGTACCGCAGTTAGATAAGATTGTGAGGAATATTTTAGCGGAGAAGCCGAGAGTGACGAGGTTTCCGTGCGAGTTTGACGCCGTGTCGATTCCAACCGAAGACGGAGGCAACATGCAGATGATGCAAGAAGAGATTACGACCGAAGGGTTTGGTAACGAGAACGTTGGATTTGATAACGGGAACACGGTTATGGCTGCGTTTGCAGGGGGGTACGTTGACGAGCAACAAGCTGGTAGCTCGTACGAGCCGTCGCAGACGCAGTTTCAACAAGGCGTCGAGTGCGGCGCGGACGCGCAGCAACAACAACAATCGCAACCGCTTTGGTGATGTATACTCGTTCGCACTACCATATTATATACTACTATTACAAATACAGAATCGAAAAAGGGAATATAGATAACCATAAACGATACAGCTTAATACAATTCGAAAGTTGCAGCGCTCTGATTATTAATAAAACATTTCAACTACTAATACATTCTTTATATTCTCTCCTCCTTCTTCTAACCTTCTCGTATGCGTGATTTTGCTATGTGTATAATAATGATGATGATGATAAATTTCGTTTTAAATGACTCTCACGAACGCTGGAATGTCGTAAATCCCAGCCTCGTAGCCGCCCTCGATCCATTGCCCGCCCGAGAAAATCTTCTCGCCGTCAAACTCTTTCCACTCACCTTTCGGCAAATAGACCTCTCTTCGTCTCTGCTTATCGTATACGACGGGCGCGACGACGATATCGTCGCCTAAACAAAACTGATCGTTTATATCGAACGTGTTCGAATCTTCCGGCGCGAGCCACCACAACGGTTTGCAAATTGGCTGCAACGTTTTGGAACTTTTGATGGACAAATCTTCGATTAAATCAATCAGTTTCAATCGAGTTTTCAAAATTTTATTCGTCGCTTCCGAAACGTCTTTACCAAACTCCCAAGGCGGGATGGAGAATTGCATGGCGGGCATGAAACAGTTCGCTTGCGCCCACCTTATGAATAACTCTTTCGAGGGACCTCCGGCGTATGCGTTACCACCAATCATATCCGGTAAACATAAAGGATACCCGACGATGGAAGATGTCAACAAGTGCGGGATTAAACTTCGTAATCCGTTTGAGGTGGTCCAGGAACTAAACGTATCGCCGATTCTTGTCCACACTCCGGAATTCGTGGAGTGATGACCACTCCTCACTTCGCAAAGCTCGAACGTTTTCGCGATTTCAGTCGACCATAACTTCGTATATTCGGAAGGATGTTTCATGGGAACTTTCGTTTCAAATTCTTTCGGTAAGAAACACGGCTCTCCGGCGTCGAATTTAAAACCGTCGATACCGTATCGCGTTTGTAAACTCTTCAACCCGTTTAAGAACCATTCTCGAGCGTCTTTGTTGGTTAAATCGATCGCAACAACTGGTGTCGGTTGCCACCACGAAAAGAATCCCGCTTTTGAATGTCCGGGAGTTAAAACTTTTGACTTTACGAAATAGCCGTTCTTCACGCCTTCTTTATACGCTCGCGTGCCTTCGGTGACAAACGGAGTCACCCAAAGCGTCACTTTAAATCCTTTCAAATGTAAATCGTCTACCATTGCCTTCACGTCTGGGAACTTTACCGAGTCGAATTCTAACTCGCCGTACGCGGACGACCATCTATCGTCGATTTCCATGATTGATCGTTCGTATTTTAACTCTAAAATTTCACTCGCGAATTTCAAAACTTTCTCTTGGTCCACCGCGGTTTTATACCTGGACCAGGTGGACCATTTTGGTCCTCGAACGAGCGCGGTATCGACCGCTTGCGTGGGTTTTGGCATAGATTCCAGCACGTTTTCGGTCGCTTCGCGAACGTTACGTTTTGCGAGCATCGCGACGCGCATAGAACACGTTCGCGTTTTTACGTTTTTCCTATTGTTGTTGTTCATCGTTTTCGCGGCGGCGGGTGTTTCCTTCTCTTCAGTCGGTAAGGACAAGTTGCCCATCGGATCGATATTTTCTGGAAGTTGCACGTGCGTTTTCTCGCTTTTCCAACCAACCAGTGGGTGCTCTTGGGAGAACGCGCCGTATTTAGAGTCGCAATATCCAGACCGAGACTGTAACCGTAATTTTCCGTCGCCTTGTCTGCTTTGCGAGGTGAGCGGCAACGCCGTCGGTCGCAAAATGTTCGCCACGCCGGTGTGAAATTTTCGTCTCGATCCGTTCGGCGTCAACGCTTCAAAGAACGTGTTTTCTTTCGGTGCATTTAAGCCGACGTGGAAAAAAGACGTTTCCGGATCGGCGACGATGGCAAACCCCGTGGACGTGACCCAATGATTTGAAACTAAGGTGTTGATTCCGTGCGGTCCGAAATCGAACGGATAATGCGGGCCGACTTCTTGACACGCGCCGTTCAGAGGCCACTCTTGCCGAACGAAATGCCCACCGCCGAACCATTTCCCGCTCGATTCTACATCAGTCACGATTTCTGCCATTTCCACGGAGTACTCGTTCTCCTCGCTGGTTTGTACGACGTAATCGAGAATGAATCCAGAGGTTAAATTATCCGTCCATTCTCTTTCGTCTTTCGTCAAACTTCCTTTTGCCGATAACGGTTTGATCGTCAAAGTGGACAACACTTTCTTCTTCGTACTACTATCAACGCTGCTCTCAAAATCGTCCGACTTGCTTCTTTCCAAAAACTCGACTTTCATCGTTGTCTCATCACTCACAATCCTCCCGACACTCTCCGCCCCAGGAGGGACCGTCACCGAACTCCGACTCGTCAACTCCCACTTCGTCTCTTCCTCGTCCTCGAAGTGCGCGTAAAACAAGGAAACGCGTCCGTCCGAACAGACTCGCAATCTCGCGTTGCCATCCAATAAAGTCACGACTCGTCGAGATGTTGGATTCTCCGATGATGATGATGATGATGCGTTGTTCATTGTTGTCGTCGCGTCGTGATTCGAGGAGTATCGCTGTAAGAGTTTTTGTTTTCGTCTGCGTTCGAGTTCGTCGCTATTTTCGTTGTTGTTCGTCTTTTTCGTTCGTCCTTCTTTATCCAAGTCAGCAGCCAAATTCGATGTCACGTCTTCCACCGTTGGCGCGTCGTTCGCCAGCGCGTTCGTCGTGTTTAAGTTCTTTCTTCTCTCTGAAAAAGACGACGAATTCTTGCTGTTTTCGTTCGTCGATGCGATGATAGAGATGATTCCACTTTTGCTTCGCTGCTTTGTCGAGACCAAATTGCAATGTCTTCGTCTTAACGAAGGCTGCGTCCCTCCTTTCCCGAAGAGTCGTTGACCTCTCGAGGAAAAGGACTGCATTTTATTATTATTATTATTATTCCTTTTTGTTCTCTCTCGTTCTCGTTCTCTTCCTCTTCTGTTATTCTTTTACGATGACTTCGACGACTTTATTACGATGATGTTTGTGTGCATTATCTGTGATGTTACGCGTGTATATGTTGCGTGTCTTACGCGCGACAGCGTAGGAAAGATGAGAGGAGTAAATGTGGGGCGAGTAATTTAATAATTTTGTGGCAACTAACGAACGACAACGAGACGCTTTTTCAAGGACCACTTTATCAGTTTTTTTATTAGAACGAACTGTTTGTGGGTAAAACGAGATGATGATGCGTTCACCACAAAACAAGTGTTATGAATTTTTATTTCAACACAGTACCCCTCATATCACGCACGAGGTAAATACGTCGTTTACTAAGTTTATCTCGGAACGCGCTTACGCGTAAGCGCGATGATACTCTCTCACTATTCACTCTATTCTCCTCTCTTTCAACGTCTCAAAAACGTTCTTTTTCACTGCGTCGTACCTTTGTAAAAACACTTTGTACTCGTCGAGGTCCCAGGTCGCGTCGACTCTTCCGCCCATATCCGAGTCGATCGTGTTCGGATGAAACGTCGCGTTCATTTTTTTCGCCGCTTTTTGTTTATCGCCTCGAGGTTGAACGAAACGGATTTTCGATTTAGTTTTCACGTCGATGAATGGAGAGATAAGTTTCCAAAAGACGGAGAAGACGGATGGCGGATCGTAGCACACGGCTAAGCCTAATCGCTCCGGGTAGTGTTCTTGCATGATGTGCAACGTTTCCATGCTCGTTCGCCACGGCGGGGAGAGTTTTAACGACCACTTTGTAAAGTTAATCAAGACACAAATCTGCTCTTGCGCTAACACGGGTATGTTGGAGGAACCTCGAACGATACGTTCGCCATTCGTTCGCCACAACGCGTTCTCGAACGTGTAAACCAATAAACGAATGTTGCCGTCGTGTTCTCGAGTGTTTTCTCGCGACGGTCGCATGACGATGATGCGTCGACCGGATCGATCTCTCCCCGAACGGTACTGTTTCCCAGTCTTTAACTCTTCTTCGATATCTTCAAAAATTATCAGCTCCGGTTTGTATTCTTTCCTCCACAGCAACGTTTTCTTTAACATTTCAAACGCTTTCAACACGTCCCATTTCCTCGCGCGCAAGTTTCTCGCCAACTGCGCGTCCGAACAGTACATTTTCAAAGCGTCCGTGGATAACAACTCCTCCTTCTCATCGTTGACTAACTGACGCAGTTCGGCTATTTTTAGTCGCTCTTCGACGGTGGTGAGCGAATGTTGCGAGAGCACGTTCGAAGCCGTCGCGGGTTGTTCTTTCGCCACAATCGCCGTCCTCTTCGCCTTCTCCGTAACCGTCTCCGCTCCGAAGGTCTCGTCGATGCTCACGCGCTTCACCAGCGGCGATTTCTCACTCGTCGCATTCGCATCCCCGGTATTTTGGCCTCTGTCCTTTCTCCTTTTTTCGTTTGGCGTGAAATCGTCCACCGTAAAACTATCCTCTTCTTCTGAGTGCATCGTCACCGAGCGCGAATAGTCTCTCTTGATGGTTTCCTTCGTTTCCTCTTCTTTTTCCTTTAAAACGACGTTTCGATGTTTGAAGAACAACACCAACACGCGAACGCAAAGAAGAAGAACAAGAACGAGCGCAAACGCAAACGTGACCAACAAAACCGTCAAAACATCCTCGTCGGTTAAATATTTCCTCTTCGTCAAACGAGATCTTCTTAAACTTTCCATGATCCATTTCCGTCGCTTGATTTCTCGCGAGATATGTTTCAGATTTCGTTTCCCACCGAGAACGTTCTCGAGGAATGTTCGTCGGAGCGATGTGAGAGATATACAATCAGCAAAAGATGATTTCGACGACGACGAGGATGAAAAAGACGAAGAAAGTACTCGTTTCATTCTTCTTCTTCAAATTGTTTGCTATCGCTTCTTCTTCTTCTTCTTGACTTCTTCTTCTTCTTCGAATGTAATATGTTTAATGTGGAGCAAAAGAGGGGACGAAATCGCTCCAAAATCTTTCCCGCACATCATCATCATCATCATAGTAGTAGTAGTAGTATTAAAATGGAAAAGGAAATGTCCGCTGAAGAAGAAGAAATGGGTGGAAATGTTGTCGTTGAAGTGCCGCAAACGTCGCGCAAAATCGTTTTCGCCTGTCGCTACGACCAGTGGCACACACATTTCAAACACTGGACGTTTCCGTCGGTAACCATCTCGCCTTTACTCGATTCGGACGTCTTATTTTTGCTCAAGGATGAGGTACGAGTCGAGGAGAAGAATAAAGCGGCGATGCCAGCGAGGACGAGGGTAGACGTGTACGATCGATTGGCGATAGACAGCGCGTTCGATGAAGACGACGAGTTGTTTATTACGGACAATAATGATAATACTACTACTAATAAAAGTCCGAGCGAGAGTTTGTTAACAGCCATCGCGAAAGCGATAAAACAGTTGGGAGGAAGCGCGCATCCGAAACTGACTTGGTCGGCACCAACCGACGCGATTTGGTTGACGCAGTTCAGCACGAAATGTTTAAACGCGGACGAGGTGATGTTGCTTTTGCAATCGAGCGATCGAGTGGCGCACGATTTAGACGGGAGCGCGTACGCGTGCTGTCGCGAAGACGAGGACGAGGACGAAGATAAAGAACGACATCAACAAGAATTTCATAGTTTAACTTTACGGAAACACTCGGTGTCGTTGGAGTTATCGAGAGAATTTAGAGTGTTCGTGGTGAATGGAACCATCACGGGCGTCTCGCAGAGAGACGTGACGTCGTTTTATCCGTTCTTAGTGAGCGAGAAGAGTAAAATCGGGTGGACGATTGAACGCTTTTGGAAAGACGAGATACGGCCGTCAGCGTGGCACAGGAAGATTTGCGGCGATGGGAGCGTAGCGTCGACGGAGAAAAGAAACGCGTTTTCGAATAAAAACGGGTATTGCATGGACGTGGTGCTTTCCAACGACAACGAGAAAGTGCGCTTCATAATCGATTTCAATCCGTTCGGCGGCGCGACGTTACCTTTACTGTTTTCCTACGACGAACTCTCCAACGACGACGGCAACGAAATCGCGTTCGAAGTGAGGGTCGTTGAGACGCAAGGTAAAGTTTTGCCGTCGAAAGGGTTTGGCGTGCCGTTTGATTTAGTCGATACGAGCGAACATTCAGCCATCGCGGAGTTTATCAAAAAGCAACAGGAAAAACAACATCAATAAAAGCGATACCTGGTACGAATAGAAAAGTAGAGTAGAAGTAAGTAGTAGTAGTAGTAGTAGTAGTAGTAGTAGTTGACAACGCGCGCGCATACATCGAAAGAAAATATCATAAATATAGTATCGCAACATCATCGCTATTTTTGAACTTCCAACGCTTCTAGTAATCCGCCAGCCTCTTCGAATGGTCCCCACGTTACTTTGGTAAATCCAGCCTCTCCGACCAACCTCTCCACGTCTTGCGACCAATCGCACCCTTTTGCCATTTTCTTCACCATCCCACTCGTCGCAGATTGATACGTCGATAACAACGCGTTCTTTTTTGCTCTCGAATGTTCGAACAAGAGTAGTTTACCTCCTTTCTTCAATACCCGTTTGGCTTCTCGCAAAGCTGCGTCTGGTTTTTCAAACACGCACATGGAAAACGTATCCACGACGTAATCGAACGTCTCGTCCTCGTACGGCAACGATTCCACGTTTGCAATTTCAAACTTTACGTGTGTGTTCCTCTCGTCGCTATTATCTTCTACATCTCTTTTTTCTAACTCTCCGAACTTCTCCTCGGCTTTCTCCAACATCCCCGGAGATAAATCGATGGCGGTTAAACTCTTCACTCGTTTATAATACGGTAAGTTCAATCCAGTCCCTACGGCTAACTCTAACACGTCTCCTTTTACACGTTCGAACATTTTCGTCCTCAGTTGATCGATCCCTAACGTTTCGACGACTCTTTTGTTCCCGTCGAGATCGTCGTACGTTCGCGAATACGCGTCGTAGTTTTCTTTCATTTTATTATTTTCTTCTTTGTCTTCTTGTGCACGAGCGAAGTTGTTGTTGTTGTCGTTCGTCGCATCCAAGAATACCAATTGTGCCTGCGTTGACATCATTACAATCGCGCCTGTTTTCAGCACGCCTTCTCGTCTCGTCGTTTTGTTGTTGTTTCTTTTTCTGTCGTCCTCATTCTTCTTCTCTCGCGCTGTCGAAGCAGCAGACAAAGAAGAAGATAAATGTGTTTCGTAACAACACCAACAACTCCTTTTATTAAAACTGCTTCTGAAGATGCTCTTCTTAATCTTCTTCTTCTTCTTCTCGAAAGACAAAGTTTTTGTTGTTGCTGCTACTTTTGCTGCTACCAATGATGATGATGATGGTATTCTCGTCATTGTCGTCATCATCGGGTATGTATCAGCGGTATTATTATTGCGCAAACAACAACACCAACAAAAATGTGATGTTGTTCGATAATAAAAAAGGCACACAACGAAAGAGAAAAAGATGAGAGCAAAAAGCGCACCAAAAAAAGAACAAAAGAAGCAGACAGGGACGATGATGGGGTGAAATTGTTAAAATCGAGCTACAATTTCACACAAGTGTTGTTGTTGTGGCCACACGCCCTTCCAAAAAGGATATTCTTCTGTACTTTTTGTGCGCACTTCTGTGGACTCGCGGCTGACTTTCACGCGTGAGTAGCTCACTTTCTCTCGTAAAATTCGTCCCGTCGTCGTCGTTGAGTTGTTCGTGTTGTTCGCGCGCGATCGAGGCACGAAGAACGAAATGAGAGCCTCCTCCTCGCGCTCGCGCGCGCTCTTTAAAAAAATGGAATTATTCGTAAAGATGTTCAACTTGGAACGACGACGACGACATCACCAACACCGTTTTCGTTGTGTGTTGCAGACGATGTTGATGACGATGTTGTTTTTTATCGTCGTCAACAACAAGAATAACGGTGTTGTACACGCGCACCCGTATTTAATTTCCTCCTCTGAATGCACTACGCCGCATCCGACGACGAAACGACACGCACACGGCGCGCCGACCGAGGATGCGTCGATAACGTTCCTCGTGTCGTGGACGAACACGGAAGGGTCGAACGCGGAAGCGCTCGGGGAAAACGATCCAGAACGAGTGATACCGGAGAGTTGGTCGGTTGGTGGGAACAAGTATTGCAAATCGTGCAGACTGACGTTGACTGTGAGACATACGGATCAGCAAACGTATAAAGAGTTGGTGACGGTCTCGAGCGGGACTTTGTTGGAGCAAGGTAGAAATATGGACGGACAGTTGAACTACGGCGACGGCGCGGAGTGTAGCGGGAAACGGTACGACGCCGGTTTTCAATCGAACGTACATCATTACATATGGACCGCTCCGAATGGGGACGTCGGGCCGATTACGGTGAAAGTGACCGGAGCGACCGGGTCCGCGAGTCAATTTAAGACCAACGAGGTAACGTTGACGTACGACGAGGCGATAAAAGAAGCCGTAGAAAATAGCCAACAGCCGAATTCACCGCCGGGCGCGGTGAATCCTTTCGACGGGTTAACCGACGATGAAGCCGTTCACGGATCGCAAGGGAAAAGTAAATCGGTGAGAATTATCGTCGCGCACGGTGGGATCATGTTGTTTTCCTGGATGGTTTTTCCGCCCATCTTATTATACGCCGGTCGATTCAAGGAGAACATTTTCGGCAAACACTGGTATCTCGTGCATAAGTATACGGTGACTTTAATGACGTTGTTCGTAGTCACCGGATTAATATTAGCAAATCGGTACCGAATTGATACGTTGGGGAGACTCAAAGGTATCATGCGATCCAGACACGGGATTGCCGGATCCGTCACCGCGTTTTGCTGGTTCGTACAACCCGTTCTAGGGTACTTTCGACCGCCGAAATTTTTAGAAGTTGGAGGCGGTGCGACGACGACACCGAACCTGAAGAGGACAGTCTGGATGTGGATGCATAGATCCGTTGCATTGGCGTCGGTGTTGTTTTCCATATTCGCCGTTAGAACCGGGTTGAACGACCACGACCCGGAGATGACGTTTGGCGAAGAAGCGATTGAAGAGATTTGGAACTTGAATTTTTTCATCACGTACTGCGTGCTTGCGTATGTTTGCATCCCGATTTTGCTCGAGATTTTGAGTCGCAAAAGAGGGAAATCGACGAGACAATACTCACACATGGAGCTTGAAATGGGCGACGTGGAGGTGGATACGCACTCCACGATGTAGCGAGAGTGGCGCGGATAAAAATAAAATAATCTTCTAGTAGTGTATAAATATTAATGTGTAAGCATGGATGAATAATACTGTTTATATGACAAACATGCTTCTCTACTGCGTGCGGCAACTCTTCGAGCTTACAATCTGTATCAGTAATAACAGTAATAATAATACATGATCAATCAACCCGTGTCTATGTCGTCTTTTTCTTTTTCCTCTTCAATCTCAACTCTTTCTCCTCTTTCGCGTTCATCTCGTCCACGCGATCATCGATTTCATCCGCCAACTCTGGCCAATACAACAATACGCCGAATAATACTTCCAGCCACACGTAAAACGGTGCGTATAAAGAGGTTTTTATAAATGTGGGTATAAAGTACCTCACCCCGCCTCTGGCTAAAGTCGGTCTCCTTTTTTCAATCACGCCGTGCCCGACCACCACTTGCATGAACCAACCTCCAAACCATCCGTATTTAATCACTTGAGGCATAATCGGCGTCCAAGAATACATACACGCGATACTCATCAACGTGCTCGGTATCCCCCAACACATGAGCCACAACGTGGCGGCAAAAAAATCTCTCGTCGATGCGTAACAAATGTAAAAGAACGCGCACGCCGCGTGCGACATCGTCGGTTTCGCGAATATATACAGAAGATGATTGATGCCATACTTCTTCGCGAAATCGTACGCCATATCAACCGTATATTCTGGCACGGGTATTTCGTATCGTTGCAAGTAACACTGTCCGGTAAAAATCAACATCGGCATTGTCAGTAAGTGTAACCATTTGTTCGCAAAGTTTTGGTGCTTGTGAAAATATTCCGCCGCATCGTTCACGAAATTTTCTTTGATAATTTTCTCCTCGTTTTCGTTTTCCAAAATCCCAGCCGCAGTGAACATCTCTTTCGCGATTTGCTCCGTCGTCGCGCGTTGCGAGAGCTCTTTTTTTCTATTTTTATTCTTCGTTTTTTTCCTTGTCGACGATTCTTTCTTCTTTTCGTTCGTGTCGTTCGCGGGTGGTGGCGTTGGTGTCGCCGTCGTCGTCGTCATCATGTCGTGATTGAGTCCCTTAATTGAATACTTGATTACTTACTAAAAAAGTACAGCATCAACAGTATCGATGACGATGATGTTTTTTAGTCGAACGAAGAAGCGCGCAAAAGGAGCGCTTATTATAACGGCCCCGCGTAAAATTTCTCGCTCCTCTCTTTCTCTCTCTCTCTCTCTCTTACACTTCGAGATGAGAAAAGAAGAGAGACTCGAAAGGCTGTACTAACGAGGAAAAGAAGAGACAACAGATGAGAGAATAATAATATATGATGACGCAACCGCAACGAAAAAGATCGAGGAGGAAAAAACTCCAAAAAGGGAAGATACTTTACGTTTTTTTACCTTCTCGTGTGCTTCATAATTATCATATACATACCCTAATATATATACATTCTGTTGCTGCTCTTCTGTTTCGAGAGCGCGCAGTACGACAACAACACGTATAATAATAATAATCTAATAACAATGATGACGACGATGAAGAGTACTTCTCTCATCACGACGACGAATTTGAATTCCCGATCGAACAACATGAACAAGACGAATAAAGTCGGGGCAGCATCAGTTGGTAACGACGCGAAAAGAGGCGATCGATTCGTTCAAAAATCGTTCAACACCGACGACGAGAACAGCAATGCGAGAATTACCTCTTCTTCTTCGCAACAAAAACGGTTGACGTCCCAACAGCTCGCGTTGTTTGCCGCGCACTATCACCATCACGCCGCCAGTTCGTTGAACAACAAAAGACGACGAGGGCAAAAAACCAACTCGACCAAGGGTAAAAGCGACGCGAACGTCGTCACGTTTGCCGCGGCGAGTTCGAGTGGCAACTCGGCTTTGGTGAATGGCAAAGGTGCGAACGCGAAGAACCTCGGGTATTCGGTTTTGGCCGGTTTACTCTTGTGGATCTGCCCGGCGCCGGCTGGCGTCACCGCGCAGGCGTGGCATTTGTTCGCCGTGTTCGTGGCGACGATTGTCGGGATCATCACACAACCGTTACCGTTGGGTGCAGTAGCTATGATTGGTCTCGGTGTATCCATGACGACGGGTTTGTTGCCGTTTTCTGCGGCCTTTTCCGCGTTTGCTAGTGAAATTCCGTGGTTGATTGCGATTGCTTTTTTCTTGGCGAGAGGCTTTATTAAAACCGGCTTGGGGAACCGCATCGCGTATTACATCGTCTCTTTGTTCGGTGCCTCGACTTTGGGTTTGACGTATTCCCTGGTGTTTTCCGAAGCACTTTTGGCGCCGGCGATCCCTTCGTTGGCGGCGAGAGCCGGGGGTATTTTCTTGCCGTTGGCGAAGGCGTTGTGCGTTGCGTGCGGTTCCGATCCGGCGAATAAGACCGAGAAGAAGATGGGAAGTTACGTCATGACAACTGTCTTCCAAACGTCCACGATTACTTCCGGTATGTTCATCACTGCGATGGCAGCTAACCCGTTGTCGGTCAACTTGGCCGCTGCGGTTACTGGTATTACAATTACCTGGGGTCAATGGGCCTTGGCGGCTTCCGTCCCAGGTTTGATTTGCTTGATCCTCGCGCCGTTGGTGTTGTACGTTTTGTACCCGCCAGAGGTGAAAGATTCTCCGGAAGCGCCGGCGAAAGCTAAAGAAGAGCTTGCAAAACTCGGTCCAATGTCCGGTGACGAGAAAATTATGTCTTTTGCTCTCGGTTTGACCGTTTTACTATGGGTCTTTGGCGCCTCCGTCGGCGTCGGCTCGGTTGCAGCCGCGTTGAATGGCTTGACCATTTTGCTCGTTTCCGGGGTCATCTCCTGGAAAGAGTGCTTGGCTGAAGGTCCGGCTTGGGATACTTTGACTTGGTTTGCCGCGTTGATTGCGATGGCCTCGTACTTGCAGAAATACGGTTTGATCCCGTGGTTTGCGGATTCCGTCGTTAAAGTCGTCAGTGGTATGGGCTTGGCCTGGCAACCGGCGTTTTTGGTCGTCGTCTTGTTGTACTTTTACTCGCACTACCTCTTCGCATCTGGTGCGGCGCACATTGGAGCAATGTATACGGCGTTTTTGTCCGTCTTGATTGCCTGCGGCGCACCGCCGTTGGTTTCTGCCATCATTTTGGGTATCTTCTCCAACATCATGGGATGCACCACGCACTACGGCATCGGCTCGGCGCCGCCGTTTTTTGGCGCCGGGTATGTTCCCTTGGGTACCTGGTGGAAGATCGGCTTTGGCATGTCCATCATGTACATCACCATCTTCTTGGGTGTCGGATTTCCATGGTTTAAGATTATCGGTTTGATGTAAAATATTATATATTATCATCAAATCGTCTCTTTCGAACACAAAACGCTGTGATTCATTTTGGACTTTATTGTATGCATGAAAAAGATGGCGGCTTCTACACACAAAACATCTCGCAACGACGTTTTAATAATACATCCAATACACACACACACGACATTATCAGCTTTATTACTATTAATAGTACGAACATACAATTTACAACATTGGACTCTCTCTTTCTATATTCTCTTTTTTCTTTCCCTACTTTTTTAAGAGCGTCGATAGAATTCCATATCGGCTTTCATCTGCTCTTGGTTCACGTTCTCAATCGTTCGGTAGCTATCTCGCATTCTCTTCCCGTTTTCCACGCTCCCTCCCGGTGGCACCCACACGAACAATGAATATAACCTCCCTCCGTACACGGTGATCGTGGCAAAAATATGCCCGAATGATTCCGCGCCGACTAAATCGTAATCCGCGTATAACTGCCCGGGACGGCCTCCCTTGCCTTCCTCGTCTGGCTCTATTTTTCCAATGTATCGATCGGTGATCGTTGGTTCCCCATCTACGACGTAAATTGCATCTTGTAACGTGTAATCGCTCAGCGCTAAATCTTCAAAAGTCCCCATTCGATCCTCTTTCAGCTTTGTGTACCCCGGCAACGTTATGCAATACGCCTTCTCCGCTTTTTTATCCTTCGGGTTCACCCACCTCGCGTCGGTTCCGTTCGTCGATTTCTCCGTTTTGTTCACCGTGTCTTTCTCGTAATTGGATGGGATTTCGAAATAATACTTGAACTTATCAAAGTTATTATCGGACCCGCCGTAGCCACCGTAGGAAGAGGACGAGGTCGCTTCGCCGTAGAAACGCTTGAAACCGTCTCCCAAGTCCTTTGGGTTTTGGATGATTTGTCCCGAGCTGTCCGTGTTTTCTTCTCCCGCGTGTGCGACACTATTCTTGAAGGACCAACCAGGAGATACACGAGTATTTTCAAGAGTCGTCGAGGAAACGATCAACGGAAGCGAGGCCGCGGTCAAGGAGAGCATTAATCGCCGCGATGAACGAATCTGTTTTTGTCGATGGTGTTGTTCGTTCGGCGACGCAGATAGCGAAATCTTCTCACCGTCGTCGTCTTTTCGTTCCGAAGAAGAAGAAGAAGAAGAAGACGCAAAGAGAAGGAAAACGCTTCTGCGTTGCTTGCCGCTGTTACAGCTCGCGTTCGCTGTTGAAACCTTCAGCGATGATACCGACGACAATTCGCAGGAGGGCAGCGTTTGAAACATTTTATTTCTTCTTTATCGAGACCGGTGAACAACAGAAAGAGAGCTGTTTTGTGAAGAAAAGAAAGGAGACACAGAGACAAGAACAACGCCCCCGCCGCTCTTCGCGGAAGAGCAGAACGTTAAGCGATTAAGTTATTATTTTGTATTCATTTTAATTTCAAAATAAGTATATATGTTTTTAGTTCTACAGCAACTTCCATCTTCCGAGAACGATGGAACGTACCAATACACACCACTGAGCTCCTCCTTCTCTCCCCGCTCTCTTTTTTTCTCTCTTTTCCTTCTCTCGAGAGAAATCGCACCTCCTCCTCTCTTTCACTCTCTCTTCACCTTAATCTTCTCTAAACGCGCAGTACCATCTGAATTTAGTTCAACGACATCGCGGTGTTGGAGCTGTCGTCGGAACCAGCCAAGACGGCGCCATCCAAGTACGCATCCGCCAATTGGACTCTCTTGACGTTTTCTTGCTCGTTCTCCAAAGCTTTGCCGTATTCGAGCAAGATTTCCATGGACATAGCCGGCGCGTCGAAGGACACTTCTTCGCCCTTTCTCACGTTGACCAATCTCTTGCCAATGTTTTCGATGCCCATTTCTTGGATGAACTCTCTGACCTTGTCGTCGTACACACGAGCTCTCAAGGCGCCAAAGAAATCGATGGATTGACCGTCGAAGGCTTCGACCAAGGAGCGAACGTCCGCCTCATCGACACCATCAGCCTTAAAGATACCGTTGGCAATACCAACACGATCTTCGAAGGTCGGGGCCCAGTAGAACTTGTCCATACGACCATCACGAACCAACGGAGCGTACAAGGTGGAGAAATCGTTACCGGTGGCGATAACCGGGACTCTCGGGATTTCGACAACCTCGTATTGGCCCGGCAACTGAACGTTCGTGGGGTTATCCGCGATGTTCATCAACGTGGCGTTAACCATTTGGTTGTTGACGGTGTATTGCGTGGTACCGCCCATTCTACCGGCCCCGGCATCGAGATCGTTAATGAACAAGGTAGACAACTTACCCTTCTTGACGATGTCGGACGCCTCGCGATAACGTTGACGAACCAACTTGGCCGGCTCACCGGCGTTACCGGATTCCAATTCACCAGCAGACATGACAATCGGTGAAATGCCCAATTTGGCGAAGATCAAGTTCGACTGGAAAGTCTTACCTTGACCCTTACCACCCCAGACGCCCAAGATTAACGGAACCTTGATCCTCGGCAAGTCCATAAAGTTCTTCGCGACGTGCACGGCGGTCTTGTCCAAAAAGGACGGGGAGATGTAGTAGTTGTTACCATCGACGGACAAGTTGTCCAAGTTCTTTTGGCCTTGGGAGATGTAGTCCGTGGAGGACATGACGGCGTTGTGCGTACCGCCCATACCGAAGCCACCTTGAAACTTGGAGTCGACCATGTCTCTTCCTCTGGCGATGTCTTGTTGGTCGTCGGAGATGTCCTCGTCCATGCCTTTCCACCTGGACATTTGCACCTTGGAGCCGTTGGTGACCGAGGACACCTTGGAGCCGATGAAATTCTTACCCGCGAGGGAGCGGGTGTTGACCTGTTTATTAATAACACAAGTGGCATAGAAAGAGATATCATTATCGGTGAGTATACTTTTACTAATCTTTTTTGTAAAATGGATAGAAATTTTTCCCGTCCATTCGTCGCACGTGTCGTTCTGAGACCAAAAAAGGACACGTGTTCCTTCGCTCTCTCAAAGAACCACTACGACGAGTGGTCCCTCTCGAATTTAATCGCGCGTCGCACGTTTAAGTAAAACTCTCTGTTAAACGCGACATCGAGAACGATTCCTGAACGCATAAAAAAGGTGCGCGCGAGTATAATTGATACACATTTACGCTCGCTTTTCTCGTTCGTGTTCGTCCTCGAACCACTGCGATGCGCTTTCCGCGTTCACGATCTTGTCTCTCGCGATGGGTAATCTATCTTCTCTTTTCTTCTCAACTACCGAGAAGAGATTATAGAGAAGACAAAATTTTCGCGCCAAAATCGGTCCGTCGCGTACTCCCCTTCTTACAAAGAAGCGAACGTTGAATCGAACGAGAAGAACGAAAATTGCGACACGAAATATATAACACTTACCGCAGTCGTAGATCCTAATTGCGCGATAGACATTTTGAGTATGTGTATTATGTGATTGGATATTATAAAAGTGAAGATTCCAGAATCTTTTTTCTTTTTCCTTCTTCTCGTGGCCAAGAAACAAAAAATCTTGTTGGTCTTTTCGGATGAGCCACGTGGTGAAAAGAAGGGAGATTGAAAAAAAGCAAAAAAAATTTACACAGTACACAGTCACCATTTAATACTTCAACTGTGCCATAGAAGAGTCGCACCAACTTATTCGAGAAAGTTTCCTTCTTTGTTCATGAAAACTTTTTTTCTTCTTCTTCTTGTTTTACCGAAGGCACCTCCTCACAACAATTATAGTATTGGACAGAACAAACTCTCTCTGAAATGAAACGCTTGTTTGGAGTGAAAAAGACGGTGGAAGCGCCCACGTTGGAGGAAACGACCGGCAAGGTAATAATTCTCTCTTCTTCTCGTCTCCTTCTTTGTCTTCTTCTTCTTTTTTCTTTCGTCAAAATCATCCAAAGCTCATTCATCGAGTCCAACAAGACAAAACAAATTGAATTGACATTTCGTTCTCTCTTCTTCTCTCTTATTATAAACAAAAGTTGGACGCTCGCGCACAGTCAATCGACCAAAAGATCAAACTAATCGACCAGCAATTGGCAAAATCACGAGATCAGATTAAGAAAATTCGACCCGGACCATCGCAAGACGCGGTGAAGAAAAGAGCCTTGATTATCTTGAAGCAAAAGAAAATGTACGAACACCAACGAGACCAGTTGTATTCGCAACAATACAACGTCGACTCGGTGGCGTTCGCGACGGAAAACGCCAAGGCGACCGTGGATACGGTGCGAGCGATGAAAGCGGCGTCGAAAGAGTTGAAGACGCAATTTAAGCAAAAAGAATTCGATATCGATAAAATAGACTCGTTGAACGACCAAATGGCGGATTTGTTAGAGTATAACGAAGAGGTGCAAGAGGTTCTCGGACAGTCGTACGCGACGCCGGAGGATATAGACGAGGACGGGCTGATGGACGAATTAGACGCGTTAGAGTTGGATTTAGAAGAAGATTTGGAAAATGAGATTGGAAATGGGGAGATTCCGAGTTATTTAAGGGACGACCCTTTACCGGCGGCGCCGGAGGAAAAACCTTTGGGCGCGATGCCAAACGCGCCGAGCGAAAAAGTCCCGGAGGCGCCCGCACATGCTACCAACGCGGGAGAAGTACCACAGAAAGAAACGGCGGAGAAAGTTTGATATGTAATCATGTACCAGGTATTACCGTATAGCAATATAGTAGAGAGTATTAATGTAGTAGGCCTTAATTACAAAACAATAACGATAAAATAATAACATCAATCAATCAATCGAAATTTATTATTAACGAGCTAAAGGTCCAACTCGAGCGCAGTCGCCTTGATGCGCTTCGCACAACAAACCACCATCGACGGCGATGATTTGCCCATTAATGTATCGACTGCATGACATGGCCAAGAAAGCAACCGCCGCCGCAATATCTGTCACCTCCGCTGCACGTCCTAACGGCGTACTCTTCTCCGCCTTTCTCAACGAGTTCGCGTTTGCTTTCAACGCTTTCGCCAACATCTCCGTTTTGGTGACCCAAGGGGCGACGCAGTTTGACCGCACTTGCGGGGCCCATTCACACGCGAGCGTTTTCGTGAGTTGTGCTAAAGCTGCTTTACTCGCCGCGTAAGCGACTCCAGAACCGGTGGATGATAAACCAGCGACTGAGGAAACGTTGATGACGGAAGGGTTTTTCGAAGATCTGTATAATCTTTCCGCAGAGGCGACGCACATGAAGTACGGCGCGGCAAAGTTCACGTCCATGATTTGTTGGAAATCTTCAGCGGTTTGCGCGGTAATCGCCTGTCGATTGTTCCAACCGGCGTTGTTTACGAGAACGTCGAATGAATTTGCGCCAAAAAACTCATCGCACATGAGTAAAACTTTCGAGCGGCCTTCTTTCGTCGTGATGTCGGCGTCGATGCCAGACACTTTGTTCACGCCGAATTTTTTCCTCATTTCCGAGACGGCCACATTCACGCTCTTTTGCGTTCTCCCGCACACGAAAACTTTGGCGCCTAACCCCAAAAACTCCTCCGCGCACGCGCGTCCAATGCCTCGAGTGCCCCCAGTGACGACAATGCGGTGGTAATCCAACCGCCATCTTGATTGCGCGGCTGTAGTGGTGGTGGTAGCTTTGGCGTTGATAGTAGTAGTAGCGGTAGTTGTTGTGGTAGTGGTACGAACGGGCGCTGAAGGAGGACGCCCAATTCCTTGATGTGGTTTTTGTCGAGTTTCGTTCGTTGTTGTAGTTGTCTCTACTGATTTCTCCTTTGGCGGTCGTCCTCGACCGCGCTTTGACGGTGTTTCAATGACTTCACCGAAACTCGGCGGCGGCGGCGTTTTACGAACCGCCGGTTTAAACGCGCCATTGCGCGAAATCGGAACAAACTTTTCCGCGTACGGCAAACCCATCGTCAACGTCATCGCTCTCGATACGTTTTCGTTAATCTCCATAGTAGGGAAGGATTCGAGTGCGTGGAGGTTGACGTCTCGAGAACGCGATTGTTTTTTTTGTTGTTGAGGTGGCATCACTCTCGCGGGGTTCTTCCTCGGTCGTCCCGGACTCTTCTTCGGTAGAATCGCTACCGGCGCAGCCGATGACGGTTCTTTTCTTGGCCTCCCCGGTTTCCTTTTCTCCGTCGTTTGAGTAGACTGTGGCACAGATCGCGATTGTTTTTTTTGTTGTTGAGGTGGCATCACTCTCGCGGGAATCTTCCTCGGTCGTCCCGGACTCTTCTTCGGTAGAATCGCTACCGGCGCAGCCGATGACGGTTCTTTCCTCGGCCTCCCCGGTTTCCTTTTCTCCGTCGTCGTTTGAGCACTCTTTGGCGATCGCCCTCGTCCTCTCTTCTTCTCCACGCCTTTTGACTGGAGCACCAGTCTCTTTAAAACGCCATCTTTCGGCAACGCCGGTGGTCGCCCTCGTCCTCTGCCACCGCCTCTGCCTCTGCCTCTGCCTCTGCCTCCTGTTGCGCCTCTGTCTAGTCTGTTCTTTTCCGCGGTCGTTATCAACTCAAACTCTTTACGAATAACAACTCCTTTTTCTGGAGCAGCAGATATCGTCGTCGTTTTCGTATTTGGCGTTTTCGGCGGTCGTCCTCTTTTCTTCTTCTTCTTTGAAATTGATGATGATGAATTCACCGATTTAACAACCACTTTCTGCGTCTTATTTGCACTCTTCTTCGTCTTAAAAGTCGTCGTATTCTTCTTCTTCGGTGGACGGCCTCGACCTCTTTTTTTCTCACCACCACCATCTGCTTCTGCACCACCCGCAGCAGCACTCGTCTTCTTCATTTTCTCCAACGTCTTCTTATTCTTTGAACCTTTTGGCCGTCCCATTATTATTATTCGTAATTGAGTTGTTGTTCGAGTTGTTTTTTTGTTCTGTGGAAGAAAATTAATTTTTTTTGAAGAAGCAGATTTACTGCTGATTTTGAGATTTTGAAGGCAAATTTTACATCACACAGGAGTATAGTACATGGTAGTATTAGTTGACAACGTCTACGAAGCCTTCTAAAGCGAACAAACGAACCAAGGCGTACAACACTCGATCGCCAAAGATATCAATTTTCGTCGGTTTCCCCCCATTTTCGGTTTTCGTTTTTCGAGGCCAATAGGGCTGCGTTTCCAACCGGTTGGAATCCGGAGACGGGACGCCGTATAAGGTAAGGCGGTTGCATTTGGAGAGGGCGAAGAAGAGAGCAAAGGCGCCAACTGGTGGCGTCTGGCGGATTTTGAAGTTTTCGCCGAGGTCGTTGAGTGCCACACCGGTGGTGGTGTACGCTTCGCGGATGGCATCGGCGAAAGAAGCGTCCAAAGCGATCGCGTGCGTGAGTTGATCTCCTCTTCCTTCTTCTCCTCCTCCGTCGTCGTCGTTCTCATCATCGTCTTCGTCGGTTAAGGATAAAGCTTCTCGAATTTTCTCCTTCGCGACGTCGTCTAAAGCGACCAGATATTTAGCAAACGGCGACGTGTATTTCTTCATCACTTTTCGATCTTCGCTCTCGTCGCCGTTGCCCCCCGCGCTTTCGTCCTCGCTTTCGCCTTCCATCGAAGAAGAAGAGGTGGTGGTGGTCGTCGTTCCAATCGTTGCAATCGATTTCTCTTTCACCGCCTCCCCGGACGAAACAATGTCCTCAAAAAACGACGACGTACTGCCACTACTGCTACTCCTACTACTACCACTACCACCGCTCACAATCCTATACGTCGCTCTCCTCCCTACAAACTGTTCGTACCTTTTCGTCGGCGCGTCGTCCGTCCGAAACACCGCGTCGTTCGCGTCAATCTCGCCGCCTCTCTGCGCGTCCGTCACGATAGCCGCCGTGCCGACTAAAGCGCACGTTTCGTATTGCTTCTTTTTATTATTACTACTACTACTACTCCTACTGCTGCTGCTACTAAATATATCCATCATTGGCAAGTCTTTCATCTTCGTTAAAATACTTTTTGATATCGTCGTCGTTGTTGTTGTTGTTTTTCGCAATCTCTTGAAAGGCGTCTCTACTAAATCGTTCTCGCGCAAATCGCCGAACACATTATTCGTATCCTCCTCCTTTTCTTCGTCGTCGTCGTCATTTTCTTCTTCTTTTTCTTCTTCTTTTGAAAAGATCATCAGGTTTCCGGGTGGTAACGAAGAAGAAGATGAAGACAAAGAAGAGTAGTTGTTGAAATGTTCAAAGTAAAATCGCACGCTTTTCGAACAGACGACGGCGAACGACGCCAAGCAAAGAACGACTCTGACCAAACGATGAGAAGACGAAGAAGAGTTTAAAACTTTTCTTTTTCCTCCTTTATCTGCTCGTCTCTTTTCCTCCTCCTCCTCCTCCTCCTCCTGTCGTTTACGTCGTCGTGGAATCATGACTTCAAAACAAAGAGTGAAGAGAAGAATTTACTTTTTTTTTAAAAAAAATGAAAAAAAAACTGCTCTTTTTCTCTCTCTCTCACTCTCTTTCTCTGCTCTTCTTTCTTTGTTGGATTTTGCGCTAAAAAAAATGGAAGAAGAAGCTCTTCCTTCGTGTGGAGAGAGAAGAAGAAGAAGAGCAGCAGCAGCAGCGCTTCTTCAATAATGAATTCGTCTTCTAATAATGATTTCCTTCTCAAATCGAGGAAAGAAATGCTCGACTACTTCCGTCACCCCGAGTGTGATTTTACGAGAGAGCTCGTGGAACGAGCGGCGTCGATGATGGCTGCTAATGCTGCTGCTGCGACTACGACTACCACGAGTACGAGCACAATGGTACAGTTACACGCACCTCCACCGAGGAGCAAACGAGACAGATTTATGAGCGCGTTTAAAGGACAGATAAAACCGTTGCAAAGCCATCGGTTGTTGGACGAACGGGAGAGGATATTAGCGCTGAGCCAAATGCCGTTGAAATGGAACCGGAGGAAGAAGTTAAAGAAGAAGAATGAGAACGAGAAAACAAAAACGAACAACGATGGTAATAACAATAAGAATAATCATAATAGCGAGGAGGAGGAAGAAAAAGACAAAATAGAACTAGAGAAAGCGGACGAAATGCATCGGAAAATGGTGTTGACGATTTACGCGAAACTTACGGGAGACTATCGCGAGGAGGAAATCGACGCCGTCGGGAAGCACTGGGAAACGATCGGTTTCCAAGGTGATGACCCGAGCACGGATGTGAGAGCGTGCGGAGCGTTAGCCGTGGCGAACATGGTATCATTTGTATTGTTTAACGCGGCACCCGCGATACCCGCCGCGGCGAGCGCGAGTGGGAACGCGAACAACGGCGTCACGCTCGGCCGAAACGCCGTGGCTGTCCACCGTCTTTCCCGGTGCCCAGGCCAACAGTTTCCAATGTGCGCGTTAGGCGTCACCTTCACCAGCTGGTCCATTCGTGTCCTCGAGAATGGTTTCCTAAACGAGCACATAAACGACCGGAACTCCAAGTTCAACTCCGTCTGGGATTGCCTCGACAGTTATTACGTCGGCGTGTGGAACATCTTTTATAAAACCTGGAAACGCGGGAAGTACTCCTTAAAAGACGCCAGCGCGGTCTTGAAACATTTAGAAAAACACTTATCGTGCAGAACCGGGGTTAGCAAAGCCATTCGCGCCAGCGAGCGTGTTTTGGATATGTAGATTTCTAATTATTATTCATCGAGTAGTAGTAGTAGTAGTAGTAGCAGCGCTTTTTTTTCGAGATTTGAGTACGAGTAAAACTTTTGAATTCTCTCTCCACTACTTTCTCACGACTTACTTTGAGATACCACCACCACCACCAAAATGGCGTCCAACACCACCACCACCAATAATAATGAAACTCGTGCTCCTCTCGCTCCTGAACAACTCTTATTATCGTCTACGGATTCCGAAACTTTATCGAAAAACATCTTAATGGTTGGCGCCGGTGGCATCGGCTGCGAGTTGATAAAAACGCTCGCCTTGACTGGTTTCCGAAACATTTCCATCATAGATTTGGACACCATCGACGTCTCAAACTTAAACCGGCAATTCTTATTTCGAAAGAAACACGTCGGGATGAGCAAAAGTCAAGTGGCGAAAGAGAGCGTGGAGAAATTCGCGGGCTCGAAACAAACGGGGATAAACATTGAAGCGTACACCGGGAACATCAAAGAGGAGCGATTTGGGTTGGATTTTTTCAAAAAATTTGACATCGTGCTCAACGGTTTGGACAATCTAGAAGCGAGAAGGCACGTCAATCGGTTGTGCTTATCCGCGAACGTGCCGTTAGTCGAGTCCGGGACGACTGGGTACAAAGGCCAAGTGACGGTGCACTTGCGAGGGAAGTATTGTTCCTGTTTCGAGTGCGCGCCGAAACCGGTCCCAAAGTCGTTCCCGATTTGTACTTTAAGAGATACGCCGAGCACGTTCGTGCATACGATAGTGTTCGCGACGGATCTGTTGTTTCCGAGATTGTTCGGGGCGAATAAAGAGGATCCGAGCGATTTAGACGAGGAAGAAGCGCGAGATGCGTTTACGAGGAAAGAGAACGAGGCCGGGACGGCGTTTGCGAAACGAGTGTTCGCGTACGTCTTTGAGAAGAAAATCAAAGATTTGTTAGAGCGAGAAGACATGTGGGCGAACAGAGATAAGAAACCGGAGGCTTTGGACTCAGAGACGTTGTTCAAAACAAAAGAAGAATGGACGACGACGACGGGTTACGGCGATGCGCATAAGAAGTGGACGATGGAGGAAGCGTCGGAGATTTTTGTTCGGTCCGCCGGGAAGTTGTTTGAAAAAGGCGACCGAATAAGCGAGTTTGATAAAGACGACGACGACGCGGTGGCGTTTGTCACCGCTACGGCGCAACTGAGATGTGCGAATTATGGCATTGGGTACATGTCTAGATTTGATGCGAAAGGTGTGGCCGGGAACATCGTCCACGCGGTAGCTACGACCAACGCCATCGTTTCCGGGTTAATCGTCATCGAAGCTTTGAAGATTTTAAACGCGCAAAAACATCTCGATGAAAAAGAAGAAGGAGAGGGCAAAAACGATAGATTGATTAAACTGGCAAACTCTAGATACACATTTGTCGGTAATTTTAACGCCGGACGACAGCTGTTGCAACCGCTCGCGCCAGACGAGCAAAACCCAAAGTGCGTCGTCTGCGCAAATGCTCGCGCCGAATTGTGTTGCGACATTGCCAAGACAACCTTAGCCGACGTCATCTCGAAAGTTTTGAAGAAGAAGTTGAACACGAACGAACCTACGGTTTTGAAAGGCGACGATATGTTGCACGAAGAAGGGGAGGATTTAGACGACGACGAGGTGGAAAACTACGCGGCAATCGGGAAAAGAACTTTACAAGATTTAGGCTTGGAGTCTGGCGGTATTTTATGCGTCGACGATAACAGTCAAGAGCTGAAGTTTGACTTGGTCGTCGTGCATCAGGATTTGGAAGAGTTTGACGAGGATGCGTTCCCGGAAGGTTTCGAGTTGAGAGGTGAAACGCCAAAGGTTGCAGAAGGTGCAGAAAAGGAGAAGGATGAAGACGGAGCGGCGACTGATGGGGAAGCGAGCGACGAAATAGAAATTGTGGAAGAAGGGGTGGAGAATACGAAAGCGGTTGAATCGCCGCGTCTCGGTAAAACGAAAAAAGCGATAGCGTCGTCGCCATCGCCGGCATCTAAGAAACGGAAGACGAAGTGAACTCATTCAGTTTGGGGATACACACATACATATATAATTACAAACAAGCCGCTATATAAAAGTATACATACTTTATAAAATCGAAAAAGTCTCCGAGTGATTCTCTCTCACTCCTTCGTTCTTTCTTCTACACAGAACACATACTATTAAACATCTAATAAGCAATTTTACGGATAACTCTTATACGACGCGTTTTCTTCCTCCTCCAACTCTCGGTCGATAAACTTCTCGTATTCACTTTCGTTCATTAAATCCGAACACTTCTCCACTTCTTCTCCGATCGCTTCGCACTCTAAAATACTCGCGCTCGGCACGCACAGTTTGTACGCCTCTCGGACCATCTCGTCGTTAAATCGAACATTCGTCACTGGAAACGGTAATTTCAAATGTCTCGTCCCGTTGACGTTGGACCATAAACTGTGGTATAACTCGTCCGCGGCGGTTCTGTGAAACCCGGACCATTTCAAAGTCGCCAACGACGTTTCGTTTTCGATGAACTCATTTTTTGTTTGTGAGTTTTTGAGCACCTTCTTCTCAATCTGCAAAACGTCTCCTATTTTATCGAATCCAAAGTCGCTGATGGCAACGGCGACGGACACATTTTTATTAGTACTACTCTCATCATCATCGTCGTTCAATAAAGATGATCGCTGAATCGTGAGTTTTTCGTGCGTCGTGGTGTACAAAATCGTCGTTTTTGGTTCTGAAGAAGCGTCCGCTTTTTCTGCTTTCGCGACAAAAGAAGAGGAAGAAAATCGACGTCGGCGTCCTTCTTCTCTGAATGGAAAGGACACGTCTACTGTCTTTTTTTTCGCGATCGAAGAAGAAGAAGGTGGAGAGCAGTAACGAGCGCTTCTGCTGCTATAATTACTCGCAGAAGCGGTGGAAGATGATGTGGACGATGAGTTTGAGAGGTAGTTTCTGCACACCACGCGCAAAGAAGAAGAAGAGCGTTTCATTGTTGCACGTGATGGTTCTGATGATTTTGAGCACCGGAAAGGATTAGTATTTTCGTGGTTGTGAAGGGATTTTGTCGTCGAGGCAAAAAAAAAACTTTCAAAATTTTCTCTCTTCTGCGCTTCTCTTCTTCCTCATTAAATTAATAAAATGGAAAAACTTCCACGTGATAATACGAGCATCAGCGCTTTCGCGGTGGAATTTTGTTGAGCGTCATCCGTCGCGCGAAGAAGACGAAAGAGTTCGTGTGCTCGCGGTGAATTCTCTGTCTGTCTGTCTGTCTGTCTGCGCGCGCGTGTGTTTCCCCCACGGTCTTTGAAAATTGTGAAAACATCATGTATCCGAACCAGAGACAACGCCCACAAAGAGGAGGAGGACGACAACAACAACAACAACCGTCTGCAAACAACAGGCAACCATCTGCTCCCGGACAGTCTTCTTCTTCTCCGTCTGCATCTGCATTCGCCCGAGGCGTGGCTTTAATCAGCCCGAGAGGTATTCTCAATCAGTCCAGACGATTTTTCGATGACTATCAGAGACGACGAGAGAGAATCGGTTTTGGACGACAACCGAGGTATCGTCCTTTGTTGGCGAGAGAAGAGTATCAGGACGGCAGTGGGTTTCAACCGCCGAGATTTTTATCCAGCTGGTTGAGAGGTCCGGGTGGAGTTTTATTATTGTTCTCAATCGTCTCTTTGTGGTTTACCATGAGAACTTTGGATCAGTTCACGCACCAAACGCACATCGACCATCGAGACAAACACGTCTCGAGGAAGTTTTGCGAAGAGAGGAACGAACGCGTGCCTTTGATTTGCGCGCACGGAGGATTGCACGGCGGCGTCGGGCAAGAAAAAGGCGCGTCGTTTCCAAACACGGTATCTGCTTTTGTCGCCGCGAGTAGGGAAGGTTTCGAGTGCGTGGAGGTGGACGTCTCGAGAACGCGAGATAACGAGTTGGTGTGTTTACACTCACGAGAGTTGAAAGCGATTACGAATAATAAGTTTGAGAGAGTGCAAGACGTGACTTTAGACGTCATACGAATGCACGCGAAGAAGAAAGGCGTTTGGATATCCACGTTTAGAGAAGTTGTTGACCAAGTCGTAAACAGAGGGTTTAAACAAGTCACGATTGACGTAAAGGACGACCCGAAAGCGGGATGGTCGGGATTACCGGAACAAATATTCGAGACTGTTTTTGCGGAAGATAGTAGCAATCATAACGGGGGTGGTAGAAGTAGCAATAATAATAAGCATAGTAGTAAGAAAAGTTGCGAAGAGTGCGTATTTTGGGGGAAAACAGACGCGATGTTGAGGAAATTCATAGAATTCGACGGCGGTAAACACAAAGTCGGGTACACGGTGGCGAATTTCTCCCGAGCGTTGAGAGACGAAGGGTACCACGAATTGAGCATAAACAGACCTTTAGGCGCGTATTGCGTGGCGATTCAATCGGAAATGGCTGAAGAAGAGAAACTCGTGCGAGACGCGAACGATAAATTAGGTTTAAAGACGTTCGCGTGGACCGTAAGCGACGCTCGAAGAGTGCGGAAGTTGGCGAATAACAACGTCGACGGCATAGTTACGGACGATCCGTTGATCGTTCGAAACGTGTTCGAGAAGATGCGAAGGGACTGTTTGAGAGGTAGCCACCACGTCCGCGACGAGCGTTTGTGAGATGACGATATAGTATTGAAGAAGATAAGTCTAGCTTATAAATAGTAAAACACACTCGTCTTCTACTACGTCTACTACATCTTTTTTGTCGCCGCGCAGGAAACATTTTGAAAAGAACTATTTTCTTTTTTGCTACATATTACTACTCCTACTCCTATTTCCATTATCCTCCTCCGAATCCGCTGAATCCCATTGCTTTCATCATCTCTTCCTCTTCTACGGTCTTCTCCACCTCCTCCTTTGTCTTCCCCATTTTCTTCGCCTCTTTCTTCAACCGTTTCCTCTCTCGCTTCGCCTCGGCTTCTTCGCGTTCTTTATTCGTCGCGTGTTCGATCCTTTTCACTAAATCTGTTTCAGTATCGATGCCTTCGTCTGGATTTTCCCCTCTCTTGATCATTTCTTTCCTCTTCTTATGCACCGCAAATCTGTTCCTCACTTGCTCCACCGTCGACCGTTCCGCGTGTATCGATATCCCTCGTTCGCGTTGCGTTTTCTTCGAGTTGATGTGGTCTAAATAACTCAACGAATCGTGTAAAATCACCCCGGTTTCTTTACATCGAAACCCGGATCCTTCCCCGGTGTTTGGATTTACCAACGTCACCGTCCCTACTTTACTCTCTAAATCTTTCTTAAAATCTCTCTTGATCATGTTCTCTCTCGTCAGTGGTTGTTTCACGACTAAACCAAAATCCGACGCTTTCGGTTTTTTCTTGTCTTCCTCCTCGACGCGTTGCAACGCTTTCGCGGCGTATTCGGATTTGTCCCATTTTTTTCTCGTCGTGTTATCGATGCCCGCTGCTGCCGTTGGAGGAGACATTTTTGTTTCTCTTCTTAAATCCTTCTTCTTCTTCTTCTTCTTAATGTATCAATTCAATCGATTCAATGCTCAATACGAAAGCGCAAAGTGTGTGCGTGTAAGTGAGTGTACATTCAATAATTTTTCTCTCTTCGCCGTTTGGAGGAGGCGTCTTTTTTGACGGCTCAGGACTAAAAATTCTTCTCATCGAACGACAACGCAGAGGAAAGAGGGACGAAAACCACAGAAAAAAGAATCACATCCGATGGCTTCGTTTGCAGAAGCTCCCGCAGGAGACGTCGCCAAGGGTACGAGATATGCAGGATTTCTTTTAACATTCCTTCCTTCTTTTGTGTTTTTACGTGACTCGTTTTACTGACGCATTGTCTCTCTCTTTCTCTTTTACTTTCGTACTCATAGGCGCGAAGATTTTCAAGACGAAGTGCGCGCAGTGCCACGTCGCAGAACCGGGGGGAGGACACAAACAGGTACGAGAGTGTGTTTTCGTCGTCATCTTTTCTCCGATTCGCTTTGGAGAGTTTGAGAGGAAAGGGTAACAAGGATGTTCGAGCAGTTTCGGTCGATCGTGCGATCAGATCTGGTCGTCCCGGACGCGCTTTCTTCGCGATTGGATTTGTTTTCGACTCGATCGATTTTGGGTGGCACTCGTGCGAGGTGAAACGTTACGAGTTTCTCTAGTAGTGGCTGAGAGAGAAGCGAGAGATCTTTAAAACGACGAAAACTCACACACGTTTTACTCTGTTTACTACTGTCATAAAACCAACAGGGACCAAACTTAGGAGGCCTTTTCGGTCGCGTTTCCGGCACCACGGAAGGTTTCTCCTACTCCGCGGCGAACAAAAACAAAGGCGTCAAGTGGGACGAGACGACGTTGTACGACTACTTGTTGAACCCGAAGAAGTACATTCCAGGGACGAAGATGGTTTTCGCCGGCTTGAAGAAACCGCAAGACAGAGCCGATCTGATCGCGTATTTGAAAGACAGCACCAAGTAAATGAACCACCACGTTTTAATCTATACTATTCTTCTATTAAGTTATACACCCTCCTCCGTATTGGTAGTCCTAATTCTTGCTTGCTTTTCGAGTGAACTTTTTGCCGATCGAAAGAAAAAAGAGAAAAACACAAAATTCAACAAAAACTCACCTCGTTTGTGCTCTGAATTCTCTTCAATTTCCTGACTCTCTACTCTTATTCTTATTGGTGGTGTTCTGTCTCGAATCAGTTCATTCATACGCGCCCAGACAAAGGGAACCGTGAAATTCAAATCGCGCACACTCACACAGAAGAAGAAGAAGAAGAAGTAGAAGTAAAAGAAGACGAATTAGGGAAATCATCAATTCAATCAAATCAATTCACTTATATTACAAGATACAAAAAAATTCACTAGTCAACCACCATGTACGGGGGCGATGAAGTTTCCGCGATCGTCATGGACGTCGGAACACACTCCGTTAAAGCAGGATACGCGGGACAGGACACGCCGAGCGCGGTGTTTTCATCCGTAAGTGTTGTTGTGTTGTTGTATTGTTTCTTTTTTCTTCTCTTTCGTCGTCTTTTGCGTGTTGTTGCCGCCTTTCCTCGATCGAGAACTCTTTGTCGTTTATACTTGAATACTCACGTTAAAATCTGTTTCTTTCTCGACGCTTTCGTGTGCACGCACAGTCTGTCGGACGAGGCTCCGGGCAACTTGGCGGTCCATCGAAGGATTCCGACGCGGAAATGAAAGACGCGGACGACCCGCACGATATGAAACCGAAATCGATCCAAAACACAAACATATTTCGAAAGTCTCCTCAAGACAAGGATTTTTTCGTCGTAGACTCGGATAACATCCGGAGAGACGATGTTGAATATTGCTCTCCGTTTAACGCGGACGGCGTGTTGGACGATTTAGACGCGTACGAGGCGATATGCGACCATGTGTTTCGAGGTAGGTTGTGCGTGCAAACGGCGGAACATCCTATTCTTTTGAGCGAGCCGGTACTGACGCCGGAGGCGAACCGGGAGAAGATCGTGGAGTTGTTGTTTGAAAAGTATAAATTGCCGGCGGTGTTTTTGGGTAAAAATCCTGTTCTCTCCTGTTTCGCGAGCGGGAAGGCGACGGGCTTGAGCGTGGATGTTGGTGGACGCGCGGCGACGACGTGCGCGGTACACGAGGGGTACGCGTTGGTGAAGAGCGTGATTCAATCGAAAGCTTTAGGCGGAGATTGCTTGACCGAAACCACTTTACGATACATGGAAGAGAAAATGAAAAACGAAGTTAAACCTAGATACGCGTTCAAGAAGAAGTTACAGGCGGGTGGAAAGAACGACGGCGAGTTTAAAATTGAAAATTTATCCTTTCCGAAAACGTCCAAATCGTACAACTTGTTGAAACGACATCAGATTGCAGAGGACGCGAAAGCGAGCGTGATGCGATTATCGGACGTGCGTTTGGATTTAAAAAACAGCGAAATCAACCAAATGCCAACGGTACAGTACGAGTTGCCCGATGGGAACACCATTGAAGTTGGCGTGGAAAGGTTCATCGTTCCGGAAATTATGTTCAACCCGGCCATCGTGGACGAGCTGAAGTTGAAAGGACCGCCAGTGGTGGACGACATGCAAAACGCGATGTCGTTGCCGGCACAGGTTTTAGCGAGCATTCAAAACGCGGACGTGGACGCCAGAAAGGATTTGTTTGGCAACGTCATCTTAACCGGTGGTGGAACGATGTTTGTCAATTGCAAAGAGCGATTGGAAAGCGCGATTTTCGACCACGCGCCGCAAAATGTCAAGACGAAAGTCACCGCGAGTCAAAACGCAGTCGAGCGACGATTCGCGACGTGGATTGGTGGGAGTATTTTAGCCTCGCTGGGGTCTTTTCAGCAAATGTGGATGTCCAAGGCGGAATACGATGAATATGGTGTATCGCACATTCACAAAAAGTGCCCTTAAAAACGGAATGTAATATCTGAAGAAACTATAAAATTTTCATCTACTAAAGTACAATGTTCTTCTTCTATTCGTGCGTGTTTCTCTCGCTACTATGTGTGTTGTTTGTTTTTTGTATGTGTATCTCTCTTTCTTGCGACAATGATACTCTCTCTCTCTCTCTCTCTCTCACGCGCGCGAATACTATTTTGCGAATCGATACAGTATTATATTCCATTTTACGCCGCAGTCAATTTCCTCTTCTTGTTCATCATCTTATTCATCTCGTCCGCTCTCATCTTCTTCTTCAATCCGTCCAATAAAGCTCTGAACTCCTTCTCCTCCACCCCATTCGCCTCATCTGTTTCGATTTCCAACTGTTTCATCAAATCTTTCTCCTTCACGCTGCTCCCTTCGACTATAGTCGCCGCGATATCGCGAAACGCGCGCTTGCGTTTCAACCACGTCTCACAATGCGTCACGAATTTCTTTTCCGTTTCCTTTTGCGCTTTCATGGCTTCTTTTAGCGCGTCCTTTTCGCCTCCTCCTCTTTCTTCATCTTTTTTCTGTTGTTGCGCCATCAACTTCTCCTTCAACGGTTTCACCTTGTTCATAATCTCTCCGTTCTCTTTCGTTTTTTTCGTCGTTTCCTCTCGAATTTCCTTCACTGAAATCTGATTCTTATGCGCCTGCAACTCTCGCATCTTCCTCTGAATCTCTTGCTTCTTCGCCATCACTTGCTCCGTTTTCGTTTTCACCTCCAATTCCAACGCGTGCACCTCTTCTTTTCCCAAAACATCCTCCGGTTGCAACGCGTAATACAGTTTTGATTTCCCACTCTCTTTAAACGATAATTTCTTCTCCTCGACCAAATTATCTAAATACCTCTGCGCGGTGGCTTTTTTCACGCCTTCTTTTTGCAACGCGTCCGCGAGGTTGGTCGCGTTGAACGGACGGTTCTGTTGCGTGCAATATAAAAGGACTAAATCCTTCGACATTTTTGTTGTATCTCTTTTGTTGTTGTTGTTGTTGTTGTTGTGTGTAAATATATGAGAGAACAAGAATTTTGAATTTTCTTTGTTGTTGCAAGTGTGGGAAAATGGATCGACCATCGATATTTAGTGTCTCAGAGAAAAAAAATGGAGCGGCGTCGAAAAGTTTTCATCATCATCATCATCGGATCTTCGTATTAAAACGCTAAAAACGAGCCCGGTTGACATTCAATTTAGCTCAATTCGCGAAGAGGAGGATATCTCTTACGAGAATCTGACGTTCTATTGATCGTTTCTCGTTCGCGCGCGGAAGAAAAAAGGAGGAATTCGCGTCTTTTTTTTTTAATTCTTCGCGCATAACGAAAACACCAGCTTTAAATTCTCCTGTGGCTTAAAAGTTTTACCCTCGATTCCGAAGAAGAAAGTCTTTGTTTGATATACGCGCGAATACAAAGAGCGCGAGATTTAATATAAACAGAGAGAAAGAGAGAAGATGGGCACCATCAACCAAGTCATCGAGAGAGGATGCACCATGCTCGTCCATTTCGACAAGTCTGCGTCCTCGAAAGAAATCAAAGAGTCACTAGAAACCGGATCGAACGAAGAAAAGGCGGACGCGATGAAGAAAGTCATCTCGTTGTTAATGAACGGCGAACACTTACCGCAGATTTTCATCACCATCGTTCGATACGTTTTACCGAGCGAGGATCACTTGGTGCAAAAGTTGTTGCTGTTGTACATGGAGATTATTGAAAAGACGGACAGCGAAGGAAAATTGCTTCCGGAAATGATCTTGATTTGCCAAAACTTGAGGAACAATTTGCAGCACCCGAACGAGTTTATTCGAGGGTCAACGTTGCGGTTTTTGTGTCGATTGAACGATCCAGAGTTGATTGAGCCGTTGATTCCGTCTATCGTGCAAAACTTAGAGCATAGGCATCCGTACGTGCGAAGGAACGCGGTGATGGCTATTCATAAGATTTACACCGAAACGCCCAGAGGCGAGATTATGATTCAAGACGCGCCGGAGATTGTCGAGCAGTTGTTGAATGGTGGAGAGTCGGATTTGAGTACGCGACGTAACGCGTTTTTGATGTTGTATCATTCGGATCAAGATCGCGCGGTGCAATATTTAATGGCCGATTTGGAATCTGTCGCTAACTGGGGCGATATCCTACAAACAGTCGTTTTGGATTTGGTTAGAAAGGTGTGTCGAACAGATCCGTCGCAAAAAGGGAAGTACATTAAGATTATTTTGATGTTGCTGCAAACCAACAACACTTCTGTGATTTACGAGTGTGCGAATACGTTGGTTGCGTTGAGTAACGCGCCGACTGCGATTAAGGCGGCGGCGAATTGCTATTGCCAACTTATCGTCTCGCAAGGCGACAACAACGTCAAGTTGATCGTGTTGGATCGATTGGCGGATTTGAAAAAGAATCACAGAGAAGTGATGCAAGATATGGTTATGGATATTTTGAGAGCGGTGGCATCTCCGTCTGTGGATATTCGTCGAAAGACGTTGGATATTGTTTTGGATTTGATCAACTCGAGGAACATCGAGGAGGTGGTTACCGCGTTGAAGAAGGAAATTATCAAATCGCAAAGCGATACCGGTTTAGGTGCGAGCGAGAAGAACGCGGAATATCGACAAATGCTGGTACAGAGCGTTCACGCGTGCGCGGTGAAATTCCCGGACGTTGCCGGTTCTGTCGTGCACATGTTGATGGACTTTTTGGGCGATCCGAACACGGCGTCAGCGTTGGATGTGATTATGTTCATTCGAGAAATCGCGCAAACGAATAGCGGTATGCGCGCATCGATTTTGCAGAGATTGTTAGATTCTTTCTACTCGATTCGATCGAGTCGAGTGTGTGCGACGGCGTTGTGGATTATAGGCGAGTATTCCGAAACGAGAGAACAAGTCGAAGAGGCGTTGGCGACGTTGAAATCGAGTTTAGGCGAAACGCCATTCTTTGAACCGCCCTCGGACGAACGATTCGTGGATGATGCGGAGGAAGAGAAGGAAGTGTACGAGTCTGGATCGAAGCGACCGATAGTTTTAGCCGACGGTACGTACGCCACGCAAACGGCTGTTCAAACCTCCGGAGGAGGCCCTTCGACGCCAAACTTGAGAGCGTTGCTTTTATCCGGCGACTTTTTCTTGGCTGCCATTTGTGGCGGTACGTTGACAAAGCTCGGTTTGAGGTACATGAAGAGCATCACGTTTTCGGAAGAGGAAAAGAACCGAACGCAAGCGGAGGTTATGTTGTACATTGTCGCCATCTTGCGCTTGGGGAAATCTCACGTCGTCGCCCACGAGATGGATTACGACTCGACCGAGCGTTTGACGCAGTGCTTTGCGGCGATAGAGTCTCCGGAATCCGAAACCACACGAGTCTGGCTGGAAAATTGCCGAGAATCTTTCTCATTGATGATCAGCGAAAAACTCGAAAACGACGCGAAAGAACGAGAGAAGAAGGAAGAAAAGCCAAAATCTCAAGCGGATGATTTGATTGACTTTTATCACTTGAAATCAAGAAAAGGTTTATCGCAAGTCGAATTGGAAGATGCCGTGGCGACTGATTTACGCCGAGCGACTGGATTTAACGACCCAGACGCGGCCTCAAACGCTAGAGATTCCAAGTTGAACAGAGTCTTGCAGTTGACGGGCTTTTCCGATCCGGTGTACGCCGAGTCCTACGTCACTGTTCACCAATACGATATCGTCATGGACGTCACCGCGACGAACAGAACGAACGAAGTCTTACAAAACGTGTGCTTAGAGCTCGCGACCATGGGTGACTTAAAACTCGTGGAAAGACCGCAAAACTATACCTTAGCCCCGGGAGAATCGAAACACATTCGCGCGAATATTAAAGTTTCGTCCACGGAAACTGGCGTCATCTTTGGCAACATTGTCTATGAATCCAGAAACGAGGATCGCAACGTCGTCGTCTTAAACGATATCCACATCGATATCATGGATTACATCTCCCCGGCATCGTGCGCGGACATTGCGTTTAGAAACATGTGGGCCGAATTTGAATGGGAAAATAAAGTCGCCGTGAACACGAAGTTTACGGATGTGAAAGAATACCTGGACCACGTGGTGAAGAGCACAAACATGAAGTGCTTGACTCCCGAGTCGGCGTTGGACGGCGAGTGCGGATTTTTAGCCGCGAACTTGTACGCAAAGAGCGTCTTCGATGAAGATGCTTTGGTGAACGTCTCTGTAGAAAAAGATAAAGACGGAAAACTTGGCGGATACATTCGTATCCGATCCAAGACGCAAGGCATTGCATTGAGTTTAGGTGATAAAATTACTTTGAAGCAAAGAGGGCCGGAGAAGTAATTTTGATAATAAGAGTATGAAGAGATTAATATAAGACTAAGGAAAGGATTGGCTTTTAAATATATACATATAACGTAAACATAATCACAAGCACATGTATAACGCGTCGTCTTTGATTATTGATTGTATACGTCTTTTTTTTCTAATGACATCGTGACTACCAGGTAAACTAAAAAGAAACTAATACATTAGAAATACACACGCTTTTAAGGTTTGTACGTCCCTCCGGTGATTTTCACATCGCCTTCCAACTCGGGCACGCCTGAATTCCGCGATAAGAACTCTGGAAAAACTTCCTGACACTCCCCTACGCACGCGGGCGCAAATCTGACGTACCCACACACGCGTTCGTAACAAAACTGCACGAATCCCCAGAGTTGATCGAACTGCGCGTCTCTCGCTTTCGACAACTTTTCCAGAGATTTCGGATTCGTCTTCATCACATTCCTCTTCCCGTCATCCGGTTCTCGCTCGAATTTCACTGATTGCGCGTCCAACACCGGGATATTCGACACCCAATTATCCGCCAAATTCCTCCCAAACACTCTCGACCGTTCCAATTTATCTAAACTATCGTTCACGTACGTCTTTTCTTTCTCCGAGTTGACGTACACCGCCGGTTTATATTGCTCGCCGACTTCCGAGTATTGCCCTTTACTCGCATTTTTCGGGTCGAAATGTTTAAAATACACTCTCATGATGCGCTCAAATGGAACTTTCTCGTCGTCATATGTGACTTTCACGCACTGTTTCCCATCGCACGTTCCAACGTCCACGAGCGAAACGCCCGCGTACGTCAAGTCTTGATACTCTCTTTCCAAAAAGGAGTAGTTCCCAGCGGCGAGATAGTTTGTTATTTGCGCCGCTTCCGCCGGTTGGACAACAGGGTTCATCATCATCGTCATAGCCATCATCGTTGTCATCGTCGTCGACGTCGTTGTCGCGAGAGTTCGACGGGTAGGTGATGATGAGGAGGAGGAGGAGGAGAAGGATAATGCGCGCGATGATGCAAATCTTTTTTGTCGTCTTCTTTTCCTAGGTATCGTCATCATCGACACCGACGACGTAAACGACGACGAAGAAGGAGAAGAAGAAGAAGAAGAAAAGGACGAGGACATCTGTCTCGAATGATAATACTGATGATGCGTTGTACTACTGCTACTCGTTGTACTACTACTACTGCTACTACTCGTGGTTGTACGAGCGATACTCACAAAGGTCATCATCATCGTCGTCAGTCAGTCAGTATCCGTTAATAAATAAAAAAGTGATGCATGAATGAAGAATTGAGAGAAGATGGCAAAAAGCTTCATAAAAAATTTTAAGAAGAAGAAGACAAAAAAGGAGAAGAGATTTGAGAGAGAAAAAATGCCTTCCCCGTTGTGCTCTTCTCTCTGCTTTGTCTCCTCGGCACGGTCGCCGCCTCTCCCTTACTCTCGTCGTCGTTTACGTCGTCAAGAAGCAGCGTTGGGTTCTCCTTCTCTTTCTTTTGTATCGAGCGAGAAGAATACTTCTTACGCTTCTTCTTCTTCTTCTGGAGCAGCGACGAGAGGAAGACGAAAGAGGAGGAGTAGATTTCGAGCGACGACGACGGCGGTGAACAATACTAACAACGACAACAACAGAGAAGAAGGAGAAGAAGAAGAAGGAGAAGAAGCAACAACGAGAACAACAACAACGACGACAACACCTTCACCTTCACCTTTTATAGAAAAAATCGAACGGAAGCAAAGAGGCGCGTGTTACGGGTGCGGCGTGAAAATCCAAACGGTTTCACCGTCCGCCGTCGGTTTCGTCTCCGAACTCGACTACGAGACGAAGAAGAAAAATAAGCAGTTAGATTTACTTCTATGCCTGAGATGCTCGAATTTATCGAACGGGCAAATGATTAACGCAGTCGTTGGCCAAGGTGGACAGAAAATCGAGACCGGGTTAATCACTCCGGAAGAGTTGAGAGAGACTTTGAAAGATATTCGCGGGAAGAAGGCGCTGGTGGTGAAGATTGTCGATTTGACTGATTTTCACGGGTCGTTTCTCCCGAAGATACGAGATTTAGTCGGGAGTAATCCGATTTTGTTAGTCGTGACGAAGTGCGACGTTATTGGGAAAGGGTTCGCAATGGAAAACAACGAGAGTTTAATCGAGTACGTGATCGAAGAATGCGCGAATAAAAAGTTGACCCTGGCGGGAGATCCGATTTTCGTCGCCGCGAGGAAGCCGGGATCCTCGAGAAGTAATAGCAGTGTTGGTAACGATAATACTGCACCGGGAACGAGAGGAATACGGGGAGAGGATTTGAACGGGATGAGAGCGGCCGTGTTGACGACTATTCGCGAACGACGAGGGAGAGACGTGTACGTGGTTGGATCCGCGAATGTGGGAAAATCGACGTTCGTGAGAGAATTCACGAAGGTGTTGAGGACGGAAATGGGAAATTATTTCGCGCCGTCGAAGAGGTTACCGACGGCGAGTTCTATGCCGGGAACAACTTTAGGTGTCATTCCAATCAAAGCGTTCGAAGATAAGAAGAGTTTATACGACACGCCGGGTGTATTTTTACACCACAGAGTGAATTCGTTATTAAACGGGGAGCAAATGAAGTCGCTGAAATTAGGCGGCGATTTGAAAGTGTATCGAGCGCCGGTGTCGCAACAAGACGGCAGCAGCAGTAATAGCGACGTTAATAGCAACAACAATAGTGAAAAGTTGAAGAATGTTTCGTTTGATTGGAACGGGTTGGTTCGATTAGATATCCTTGACGCTCCGGAAACGGACGATTTGAACACGGTGAACGTTTCGTTTTACGGACCGAAGAAGATGCGCATATTTAAGTCTACGATTGACGACATGCAAAAACACGCCGATGGTGGAGACAAAACGTGCTTATTTGATGAAAGTGCGCCTACTCGAGAGTTTTACCAATCGCTTCCAAGCTTGCGCGTTTCCAGAGAGGTGGAGATCAGTCTAGACGATTACAAAGGAAAAGATCTTTCGATTTCTGGTTTGGGAGGATGGATCCGCGTCGTTCGCGAAAGAAATCACACCAAATATACAAACTCGCCCGGTGCAAAAGGAAGTATCACCGTGCGTGTTTGGTCGTTACCTGGCGTGGAGGTGTTTGTTCGAGACGTCATGCCGATTTGATTATCGAACTTTTTTATTTGCATACAAAGTTTGATGCTCCGATGTAGTATGAATTGACAGCGACTTGAGGAGGAGTTTTCTCGAAAAAATAATTAAAAAAAGCGTCAGTTACAACTACTAGTACAGACATGGAATCAACTCCAGTCGACGACGACGACGACTACAACGAAGGCGAAGACGTGAAGCTCACGGCGAAAGAGTATCTCGACCTCATCAAGTTCCACAACGATCCCAAAGGTCCTCTCAAATATACGTTCGTCGATGAAGATCCCTTAACGGGCGAAGACGTAATTTCCGAAGGCGAAACTGAAAACTTAGACGTAAAAAAGTGTACGAATGGAAGTTTAGACTTTGACGACGTCCCCGAAGCCACTCCAGAACAGAAGAAGAATAACGGTTGGACGAAGAACTGGCCAACCGTGTGGCGTTCGCACGAGGAAGAGCTAAAGAATTTCAAACCTGAAGAGAGAGAGCAATGGAGGATGAAAGAGATGGAAAGCGAAAACGACCGCGTGCAGTGGTTCGATCTCACCGGCGGAAAGCGAGTGATCGAGGCGAAACAGAGAGCGAGGATCGAGAGTTGCCGTCACGACACGAAGAATTTGAAGATTTGGAGAAAAGAGGCGCGAGAGGAGATTGCTCTCATGCAACGTCTTCGCAAAGAGCACGGGCTCGTCGATGACGACGGAGAAGAAGGAAACATGGGCCCGAGAGAAACAGTTGCGCCGGCGGCGGCGACGACTGCATTTCTTCGATACGATATCGACGAAGAGAAGATCAACATTCCTTTACTAGGCTTGGGTACTTGGAAATCGAATCCTGGTGAAGTGCGTAAAGCCGTCGAAGTCGCTTTGAAGTGCGGTTATCGACACATCGATTGCGCTTCCATATACAAAAACGAGGATGAAGTCGGCGACGCGCTCGAACACGTTTTCAAGACAACAACGTTGGTCCGCGAAGACATTTTCATTACCTCCAAAGTCTGGAACGACATGCATAAATACTAGCAAGTGTTACCAGCGGTTCAAAAAACGCTTCGCGAGTTGAAATCTGATTATCTCGATCTCTATCTGATTCACTGGCCGGTTACCGATTCGAACACGCGATATATCGATCCTCCGATTGAAGTCACGTGGCGCGCGATGGAACGACTCGTGGATATCGGCGCAGTCCGTGCAATCGGTGTTTCAAACTTTTCCGTCAAGAAGTTGAAGCACATTTTGAGCTTTTGCAAGATCAAACCGGCAGTGTGTCAGGTAGAGATTCATCCGTATTGGCGCCAAACGGAAATTATTGAGTTTTGCGAGCAGAACAAAATTCACGTCACGGCGTATTCGCCGTTGGGGAGTCCGGACTCCGCATCGGTTTTGGGGAGAAGTGGACCAAACTTGATGGACGACGCGGCGGTGAAAGAAGTCGTATCGTCGGACGAGGCCAACAAAAATATCGGGCAAGTTCTCGTTCGTTGGGCGTTACAAACTCGACCGAAAAGCTCAGTATTGGTGAAATCAATCAATCCGGAGAGAATCAAGTCGAATTTAGACGTGTTCGATTGGCAGCTCTCAAATGAGTCCATCGCGACGCTTTCGAGTTTACCGACGCAGAAACGAATGGTGGACGGTTCTTTTTTCAAATTAGAATATGATTTGTGGGACGAAAGAGTCGACGAGAAATCGTCCTACGGCGGTGCCATGCCTTCGGAAACATTCGTCACGGCGGAAACGTTCGACAGAGACGGGAGTAAAAGCAGTAAGTTACACCCAGGATTCGTCAAAAGCGCAGCATTAGCTGGGAGAAGGAAATCTGCGGGGGTGCCGTCTACGATCAACGAAAATTTGAACAACGATTCCTCTTCCTCCGACGACGATATCGAAGATCCACGAAAGGCTTTACGTCAGTTAAAAAATCTCTCGACGCGAGGCCAAGCTGCGATGCGCTAACTCTTCTTCTTCTAAAATCACACTACTTTACTAACACTAACACTACCTCTAACGCTATATTCATATCTTCTTTCGCATCAGCAAATCTCGTCGCAAAAAGTTTGAACTGCGTTCCTCGTACCCTATATTTTCGTATAATCGAATGACGCCAACTTTTCTGGTCGATACGTGTAAGTAAACTTCTTTTCGACCCATCTCTTTACACAAACTCTCACCGCATAACATCAACTTTTCGCCCAATCCTCTTCCTCTGCATCTCGTGTCGATGACTAAATCTGATATGTACCCGCCGTCGTCGGTGAACTGCAACGCTCTGTCAAAGTCAACTCTGGTTTCTGGCGTGTTGGAGACGCCCACCACTCCGACACATTTTTTACTCTTTTCTTCCTCGTCGTCGTCTTTTACCAAGACGATGTACGCTCCTCGTGGAAACGCGTCTATGCTTTTCTCTATGTATTTCTTCAGCTCTCTTTCTTCCGTGGGAAACCCCGCTAATTTACTTCGCATCAATAAAGATGCGACTGCGGGGATGTCGTCCACGTCGCACGCCCGACACGTGTACTTGACCCCGTCGTTCGTCGTGAACGTTTTCTTCCACTCTTTTCGAGAAGGTAATATCGTCGGGTAGGGGAGTGCGTCTGTGAATGGATTTGATGATTGTGGTGAAGCCGCCCGTGCTGCGCGTGCTTCTCCTTTTGTTCTTCTCCTGTTTTTATATCGGCGATAGTAATGAACACACGATTTCGCTCCTTCGAAACGAGCCGTCTGCCTATCTCTGTGGTGGCACACAACCAACAGTCGTCGCGTTGGTAAAGGAGCGCTCATTTAGTATCAGAGTTTTTGAGGTGTTTGTTGAAGTTCTTTTTGAAGAAAAAAGTTAAATTGAAATTTTGCAACACAATCACCTAATCGAGCCTCCTTCTCTGATGGACTCTACCGAACACGGACCAGCGGTCGTTTGGAACGGAACGTTTTTATACGTGGCAATTCCATCTTTATTTACCAGAAAATCTGGTTGCACAGCTTCGAACACCTTCTTCTTCGGGTTTAACTTCTCGTCTGGGTCGTTTTCGTAGCCGTCGAAAGTAACGCGTTCACCGACGGCAGCGCCTTTCGGCGGGGTGACAATTTCGACTTTGTTGCTATCGTTCGGATCGGTGGCGCATAAAACCATGGCTTCCGACTCTACATCGCGCATTTTCGTTGGTTTCATGTTCGCGACGAGAACGACACGCGCGTTGAGCATTTTATCAATCGGAATGTGTTTTACCAATCCCGAACAGACTTGCAAGGGTTTGTCGCCGTTGATGTTGATGTTTTCCACGTAAAGCGTATCCGCGTCAGGGTGATTCCAAACTTTCGTGATTTCACCAACGACTAAATCTAATCGCGTGACGTCAATTTTCGTATTCTCCTCGCCTTTCTTCTTCTTCGCCAATTTGGCGGCTTTTTCTTCCTTGCTCGATTGTGCCTTCTTGAAGAGTTCTGCGGTGTCAATCTCGTGTTTTTGAAAGAGCACTTCGCCGACGGCGACTTGGGTCCCAGGTTTCACATTCTCGCCGAATGGTTTGAGCTCCCAGAGTTTGTGGACCTTCGAGGCGTCCATCCCGAGTTTCTTAAATATGTCTTCACACGCGGTCGGTATGTACGGTTGTAAATACAACGCTGTGATGTACACGGCCTCTAAAGTCGTGCGAATGATCACGTCTCTGCGATGTTTCGTTTCCTCGCCTTTTAATTTCCACGGTTCTGCATCGGTGATGTATTTATTTGCAGCTTTCGCCGAGTTGATGGCTAATTCGCAGGCTTGTTGTAACTGGAACGATTCCATCGCGCGTTCCGTTTTCAATCTCAACAGGCCGACGTCGATTACTTTTTCAAAGATTGGAACATCTGGGACACGACCTTCGCAATTCTTCGAGCACAAATGCGTCGCTCTGTGAACTAAATTTCCGAGCGTATCCGCTAAATCCGCGTTGTGAATCAAGGTCATAGATTCTTCGCTAAATGGAATATCGGACCCGTAAATGCCGTTTCGCATGAGTGCGTATCGAAACGTATCCGGAGAACACCTTTTCAAAACATCCAACGGATCAACGACGTTCCCGATAGATTTGGACATTTTCTGTCCATCCGCTGCGGTGACAAAGCCGTGCGCGAACACAGCTTTCGGCAAGGCGATGTTGCAACTCATCAACATGCACGGCCAAATGACGCAGTGGAACCAGATGATATCTTTCCCGATGATGTGTACATTCGCCGGCCAAAACTTCGAGTAGTTTTCTCCGTTCGGAAAATCACAACCGGTCAAATAGTTTGTCAAAGCATCGAACCAAACGTACAAGACGTGTTTGCTATTTCCAGGCACGGGAATCCCCCAATCGAACGTCGTTCGCGAGACGCTCAGATCTCTCAACTCGTCGTTTTTCAATCGGTATAAAATTTCTCCTTTTCGTCCTTCCGGCTGAATAAACTCTGGGTGGTTTTCAATGTGTTCAATCAATCGCGCTTGATATTTCGATTGGCGAAAAAAGAACGACTCCTCTTCCATTTGCTTCAAAGGTTTGCCCGAAACTGGGTCTTTGTAATCCATTTCTTTCGCTTCGGTTTCAGTCACGAACGTTTCTTCGCGAACGTTGTACCACCCCGAGTACGTGTCTAAATAAATATCGCCATTCTTTTCGCTTCGCTCAAAGAGTTCTCGACAGCACTGTTTGTGCTTCTCTGAGGTTGTTCTGTTGTAGACATCGTTTTCAATTCGTAACGTTTTGTTTAAATCTTGAAACATTTTCACGTGTTTATCGCACAATTCAATCGGTTTGCACTCAACGGCAGCCGCGGCGTCGGAAATCTTTTGCCCATGCTCATCCGCACCAGTTTGGAACAACGTCGGTCGACCGTACGCGCGGTGGTATCTCGCGATGACATCCGCACTTAAACCTTCATACGCGTGTCCCATGTGCGGGGCGCCATTCGCGTAATTGATTGCCGTCGTGAGTGAAAATGCATCTTTTGATGGATCCGCGGGAGGATTATACGCGTTTTTCAAATCTGAGACGTTTTGCGCCTCTTGCGCGGCGAACAGAAACGCGGACGATGGAGTCGTCTTCGCTTTTTCCATCGCGTTTTGCACAGAAGAGCTTTTTAAAAAGGCGTTGAACCAAGTCTCGATGCTTTTGAACTGTTTCGTTAAGGACGCATCCGAAGAAGTCTTTCCAAACATCTCCGCGCCGTTTGCGAAGACTGGATAAACGCTCGAGAAGAACGCTATTTCACTATTGGTCGGTTGAGTCGACGAGGACGAAGAGAAAATACCCGGGACGGTATCTTTCAATTTTTTCTCGTTCTTTGATATGTACTGCATCAGTGTATCTAAACTCTTTTCCGCGCAGCACGTACCCACAGTCAAACCGAGCTCACGTTCGTCCAAGTCTCTAAAGTTGATGAAAGATGCATCATCACCGTCTCGAACACACAGCAACGCGCTGTTCATGGACGTGCCTTTTACAACCTCTCCGGATGAAGAACAGAGAGCGATAAATAACGTCGCGGATGCACTGGTGGTCTTTTGCAACACCGCTCCCGTATTCTTGTTCTTGTTGTTCTTACTCGAAGAAGAAGAAGAAGAAGAGTGGTCCGAACAACTGGCGGCTTTCCACGGGTCGAACTCGATTGCTGTTTTGTTTCCATTGACTTCCGCGGCGATGTACACGCGCAGAGGTTTCGAGTCCCCGGCTCGGTAGATTAACTTTAACGAAGTGCTGTTGTTATTGTTGCTCATTAAATATTTGTACGCACGCGTTTAAAGGTGTGATTAAGTATATGATGTGAGGGTGAACGTCTGAAGACTTTTAACGCGTGTTGAGGTTTTTCTCGTACGAGTGAAAAAAAGTGAAAATTTTTATTCTTCTTCTATTTCTACATCATCATCATCAACATCATCATCATCATCATCATCATCATCATCGATTGCCGGCGAGGCGGAGGAGGAGGATGACTTCATGCTCTCGCAAAAGCTGAAACGAGATTTCACGTCTTCCTCGTTCATGACACCAAAGTACTCGATAACTATGTTGTTGTTGTTGTTGTTGTTGTTGTTATCGTCGAAACGCTTCTTCGCTCGTCGCGCTTTGGGTTTCGTCCCGTCTTTAACGTTGATCTCCGGTTTGCCGTAATAATTGAACACGTCTTGCATTTTTCTTTTTAACGCGCCTTTCATGTGAAATACGCTCGTTTTCGTCGTCGCTGGACATCCAACGTTTTTGCGGCCACTGTTCAATCGTTTGACCGGGAATGCTTGCGGCGGATTTGCATTGAATAAAAAGCAAGGGTAGAAACGCACGGACACGTGCCGACAGCGGAATCCTTTCTCTTCTTCGTTTATACTGTCAACGACGTATCGAATAGGGGCAGACGCATCCACGTATTTACCTCTGTCGCCAGCTTTGCGGTTTTTGAAGCGTTTAAACCGTCGGGCGAGCCAGTTGGCCACGTCTTGTTCCCAGAAAAACTGAGTTGAGTCGGCCCGCATGTTTGGTCTTTCCGTGTAAAAAAACCACTCGTACGCGTGGACGAAATAGGCGGAGAGTAAAGCAGCTTCCGCGATGCGCTCGGCGTTGACAAAACGTACGCCAAAATTGATCGGCCATTTCTTATTCGCGCCAGACGACCCATCTCTATACGTCCACGCCGCGCCGAACGTGTGCGGCACTTTCGTCTCTTCGTCCCGAAAGACGTTTTTTATCGATTTTGCGAAAATTACATCGGTCGAGTCCATGAAGACGATGTTGTCGCGCAAATGCTGCGGTTTTTGTTCAATTTCGTCAAATATGAACTGCTTCTCTGCCGTGGCCCTCAAATACGTCGTCCACCCTTTCGTTATTTGAGCAAACTCGTGTCTTCGCACCTCTAAAACTTCCGGGAAATTGTTCGTTAAGGGCGTAAAATCTGTCATCGTGTCCGTCAAAACAACTAATCGACACCTGTCGTGTTTATTAATGGCGCTCGTCAAAACCATCGTTATCCCATCTACTTGCGCCTGCGACAGTTCGTGCTCTTCGTTATTGGCAACGTGAAATATCACAAACGTTATCTTGGCGTTTTTCATTTTCGTTTTCGACGGTTGTGCTTGCTGCGTTTTTGGCATTTCCTCCGCATCATCGTTGTCGTTGCTATCGCTATCACCCTCTCCTTCTTCTATTTCCTCAATAGTATTACTAAGATCATTGCTATCATCGTCATCAACACGAACGCTACCACCCTCACTGCTATTACTCCCTAAATAATAATACATCGCTTCCTTCTGGCTGTGCACGCACTTACATGGTCGCGTAGGTCCTCTCCCCGTTTCCTCTAAAGCCTCTGCGATACTTCTCGGTATGTACACCGGAGGTAATTTAAACGGCGGCTTTGGCGCCGTCTCCGCGTCGTACTTTCCCGGAACGTTTTCCCGCTCGTCTGGTCGTTTTCTATTTCCTTTTGGTGTCGTTTTTGTTATCATTGTTGTTGTTATCACAGGAGGAGACGACCGTTCATCTTCGTCGTTCTCTTCTTCGTCTTCTGTTCTCGTCGCTCCTCTTTTGCTGTCCTCTGTTTTCTCTTCTTGTTCTTCTTCTTCTCGAAAGCTTTCCTCCGCCGATGGAGTCGCGGTCGCCTCAACTGTGAACGCGTTCTCCTCTTTCGCCCCGATACTCATCGCATCATCTGCATTCTCGTAAGTGTTCTTCGTGACATCATCATCACCATCGTCCCTTCCTCCAACACCTACCACTCGTCCTCCCACGTCGTCCTGGGAAGGTGAGAACATGCTCGCGCGATACGTGAACACCATACATAAGAAAAGAATGCACAGAAGACAGATGAAGATGGAAACTTTCCTTCGTCTTCCGCCTCCTCCTCTTTCTCCCGTTATTCCTGGTATCGTCGTTGACGACGACGACGTAACAAACGACGAGAGAAGGGTTGATGATGTCTTCATCGCGACATTGGATTCGAGAGTCTCTCTTCGCAAATTTTTGTTGTTTGTTGTGAGAAAAAGGACCAAAAAACACACAAAACTGCAAAAAAAGTGTAACGCGTATATGCACAAACGATGATGATGTTTTACCGTCGCCAACCCAGCCGCCGCGCGTTCGTGGAGTCTATCATCGCTACTACTACTATTACTTTTACTACTACCAGAGCGAGAGATGGTGTTGCGGGATTAGTATTGAACAACAACAACAACTACAACACGAAAAGCAGCACGAGCGGTATACTCCTCATCAACAGACGAGGCATAACTGGACACAGCAACAACAACCGACAACAACAACAACAACAACAACAACAAAATAATTCTCAGAATCAGATGCAAACGTACGTCGGAGGGAACCGAGCGAGAGTGATTCCATCGCACCAACTGACTTTGGCGCAAACCACGAACCCTCTGTTATACCGAAAGCTCATTCGAAAGCTCATGCCGGGGGTGCCGTTATCGAAACCAGGTGAAAGACAAACGGTGGCTTTGGAGGATTTCATGAAAGAGTTTCAAGTGTTGCACGTGAATAGAGGCGCGGCGGTAGGGATGTCTTCATCGTCGCCATCTTCCTCCGCGACGGCGAGAGGTGGAAGAGGAGGAGACGGACGAAATTTATTGGTGATGAGTAAAGGCGCGAAATTGGTAGGTGCGAGGAAAAGAACGGCGAGGTTTTTTTCACCAACGTTTGATGGTTCGTCGAATAGTACGAGCGTAGAAGGAGGTAGTAGCGATGGTGAAGGAGGAGGAGGAGGTGGTGGTGGAGGAGGAGGAGAAGGAGGCGATCGGCAGCATCATAGCAAATCTATGTGGCAAAAGTACCGCTTCTACGCCTTTATGCTCGGGTGCGCGTTGAGCTTTTATGCCTACCGAGAGAGCGTCAAAGAGACAGAAAATCTAGAGAAGCAAAGCTACACGACGGAAAAAGAGTACGAGATTGAAAATTGGTCCGGGACCAAAAAAGTAGTCGTAGACACGTTCACGCAACCGGAAACGACGGAAGCGTTAGAGGCGATTGTACGACATGCAAGTTTACGAGGGAAGAAAATACGACCGGTTGGCGCGGCGTTATCGCCAAACGGAGTGGCGTTTGAAAAAGAAGGCATGGTATCTTTAGCGTTGTTAGATAAGGTATTACACGTGGACGGAGAGAAGAAGCAAGTGACGGTACAACCCGGAGCGAGAGTATCTGATGTCACTGAAGCTTTGCGAAAATACAATTTGACGTTGCAAAACTACGCGAGCATTCGCGAACAGCAAATTGGCGGGTTCACGCAAGTCGGTGCGCACGGCACAGGGGCGAAAATTCCTCCCGTAGATGCAACCGTAGTTCGAATGAAATTGATAACACCGTCGAGAGGAGTGATCGAGCTTGGTGTGAAGGAGGGCGAAGAGGACAAAAAAGTCATCGATCCAACGTTTGAAGCCGCGAAAGTAGGTTTAGGTTCCTTAGGGGTCGCCTCGGAGATCACGTTACAGTGCGTCGACGCGTACCAATTAAAGGAAGATACGTTTACGACCACGCCCGAGCGAATAGAAAAGAATCACGAGACGTGGATACGATCGTATAAACACGTGCGGTACATGTGGATTCCGCATACAGATTGTGTTGTGGTGGTCGGATCGAATCCGATTGACTCGAAGAAGAAGAAAAGTTTGCCAGGCTTTGGCACAGTACTTTCCTATTTGACGACGCCAAACGAACGCAAACAGAACAAATATCGCACCAAACCAATGCTTGATTTGTTGAAAAAGTTAGACAAGGAGTCCGCGAAGAAAGCCGAACGAGAGAACGTCGGGTTCGGCGAACTTCGAGATTTGCTTTTGCGCATCGATCCGCTCAACGTGGACCACGTTAAAAAAGTAAATGCGGCAGAAGCGGAATTCTGGAAGCGTTCCCACGGTACTCGCGTGGATTGGAGCGATCAGATTCTCGGATTTGATTGTGGAGGACAGCAACACGTGTTAGAGGTTGCGTTTCCGTGTGGCTCTTTAGAGGAAAAAGGTGAAAATTTGGTGTCGTCCGCGAACGCTGGTGTTTCTCATCCTTCTTCACTTCGAAAAGATTTACTTTTCATGCGCGATTTACGCAAAATGATCGCGGAGAACAACATTCCGGCGCACGCGCCGATCGAGCAACGTTGGACGAGTGGTAGTTCGAGTATAATGTCACCTTCCCACGGCGAAAAGGACTCCTTACACTCCTGGGTTGGGATTATCATGTACCTTCCGACGCAAGTCGAAGCCGAACGAGAGGAAATAACCGCGCGGTTCACTGAATACGGCGAACAAATGCGCGACACTCTTGGCGACGAGTACTTACTCAAAACGCACTGGGCAAAAATTGAGCTGGAGAAGAATATGGTGCGTAGAAGTAAACAGGTCGAGCGCTTGAAAACCGCGTACGGTAAAGAAAACTTTCGAGCGTTTCGAGACCTTCGCAGAAAATTCGATCCGAAAGGCGTGTTAATGAACGAGCTCATAGAAGGGTTGTTTGAATCCAAATGATACGCGTTTGAGTAGTTTTAGCAGAGAATATATCATAGTATTAAGTTTGAATTAGATTGATGTAAATATTGTAAGGCAGCGTTGGTTTTTTTTTCGAGTACTCGTCAGGTCTACAGTTTTGGATATTTTTTTCGTGTTTGCCTCATTTTTAACCTCCCCAATTGGTTTTTAACCTCCCCAATTGGTTTTTTACAACAACAACTTCATTTGTGTAGCTTCGAAAGAAGAAGAAGAAGACAAAAAAGAGGAGCAACGCGATGGACGAAGAGGAGGATACGACAAACAAGATGCCGTCTCAAGATCTAGATTTATTCTTAAATGAATACGTGGAACAATTATTCAGTCAAGAGCTCGACGTAAACGCGATCGGGTTACGAACCGAAGTGGAAGATGACGCTGCCCCCTCGTTCTTACGCGGTGGTGGTGGTGGTGATGGTACGAATGTTACTCATACTACTAATACTACGAATGCGACGACCGCCACCACCACTGATGGAAGAAAACGAGAACGGAGTAACAACTCGACGAATGGAGACGAAAATAATAACGAAGAAGTGCAAAATGCAACAAAAAAGAAAGAAACGACGGTGTTGAAACAAAACGCGCACGCTCAACGACGATACCGAGAACGAATAAAACAGAAATCAGAAGAGATGGAAAATCAAGTGAAGGCTTTACAGGAGAAAGTACGAATGTTGGAAGCGGAGAAAGCGACGCAAGTGCCAATCAACCAACAGTTGTTGGAGCATAAAAACAACCTGTACGAGTCACAGTTGATGATGTTTAAAAGAGCTAGGAGAGCGGACATTGAAAGTTCGACGATGTCATCTTCAATGACGATGAACATGGCACTGAATGCGGCGATGTCAAGTAAAAATAATCGTCATGAAGCTACAGCAGGAGAGATGGTGATGTTGAACGGTATGCCGGAAATTCCAAAACAGTTTACGCTTCCAGAAGGCATCGATTCTTTGGAAGAGTTCAAGAAACAATTTCCTGAGTTGGAGCATTCTATCAATGGCGTCGGCGATGTCACTGCGAAAACTGAAGACGGGGGATTAGAAGAAGAAGAAGTGATTGTTGATAACACTTTGGAAAGCTTGCATTACAAGTGGATGAACCAAATTTCCGTTTTGTTGCTCACGAATATTGAAGAGAAAACAAATAAGAAAGGCAGCAACTCTGACGATACCGTCGCTAATGGAGCTAAAAGTGAGGGAAATGATGAAGAACGCCCCCTCTCCGTGAAAGAAGCGAGCGTGGATTTGATTAATAAAATGGTCAATGAAACGTGCACTCTGTGCATGCACATTGGGAACGCTATCGGTAGAGATAACGCCAAAATAAGCTTCGATTATTACGATAACATGGGTTTTAGAAAAGATTTTGACGTGCTTGGAAAGGATGAAGATTCAAAAATGAAGTTTTATTCGAACGTTGTCGCAAATTTAGGTTTGAGCGAGCAACAGAAGCAGGCGCTGATCGCCGTGCACGATATCTCGAAGGTACAGTTCAGAAGACTGTTCGAAGCGAGGGCGCGAATTAACGATGGAATGAAGGAATTGTGCGCCAAAGGTAAGGAAAATACGAAGGACGGAGCTAAAGGGTTGATTCGTTGGCTCACTGGAAGTTCAGAATCTTCTCGAGTCTTGATTTTAGAGTTACGATCGAACTTAGTCGACGAGAGAGCACTGGCGATGGACATTTCAATGGACGTTGTGCATAAAATTCTCGAGCCGAAGCAAGCTGCGAGATACTTGACAGAAATGTACCCAATGCACCACCATTCGGGTTTGGTTTTATGTAACGCTATATATAGACTGTGTAAATGATAAGAAGGCGAGTAAATTTTACGTTCATTTTACAATTATTGTACTACAAGCCAAGTGCCCGCGCGACGTCTTTCTTCGACCGATATGATGAGCCGTCAGAACGATGATACGTCTTGTAAGCTGCCGTACTTTTGCCAGACTTTAGTCGGCATATCCTTGTCCATTTCTTTATCACCCAATCTTTTGCTTGTATCAAGTTGCCGCTTCCACCAAGTTCTTTGATGTACTCTCTCAGCGCTTGAACTCCATCTGCCATTTCTTCCGACTCCCACGCATTAGTGTCCTGTTCCGTCGCATCTTTTGCCTTCGTCGCATTTGCGGCCTTCTGTTTTTGTTTATTTGCCACCGCTTTCGGGCGCTGTTGATTGTTTTTGTCTTCTTCTTTCGTTTTCACCTTCCAAAACGAGTCATCGATTCTTCCTATTATTGCTGCTTCTAATCTACTCGCGTACGTCACGTTGTTCACTTTGCCTTTCTTCCTCTTTGCAATGTGCTCTTTCTCCCTCTCTTTCCTCCTTTTCTCCATCCACGCTCTCTTCTCTTCTGCGAACGTTTCTCTTTCTACTTTTCTGCGCACGCTTTGAAACGCCATCACGTTTTCGTTGACTACTTTTGCCATCATCCGTTCGTCCAAAACGTTCACCGTTTTTTGGTCGAACCAATCTCTCCTCGCGTCTTCCTCGTCCTCGTTTTCATCCTCCTCCTCGTCGCGTCCATTGATTTTTTTCTTCTCGTTTTTGGTGGTGTTTGACTTGGACTTGGAACGAACAAGAGAAGTCGTCAATTCGCGCAAGAACTTCAACACAATCTCTGGTTTCTTCCCTTTGAACTTCTCCAACGACTCTTGCGTGTCCGATAACTCTTTCAAATTCTTCCTCGTGCGAGATTCCATCAGCACGATCGCCCGTTCGATGTCTTTTCGTTTCCTCTGTCTTCTGTTTCCTATAAAAGAGGCGTTCGGGGTAGTATTGGACTCGTAGAGTAACCACTGCTCGAAATCGAACGAGTCGTCGTTCACGCCGAGAAGAGGATTTCTTCTATTCGTCGTATTGTTGTTGTTGTTGTTGTTGTTATTATTATTATTATTATTATTCTCGTACTCGTCGTCGTTTCTTTCTTCTTCCTCCTCTTCTTCTTCTTCTTTCGACGATGATGAAAGTGGTGGTGGTTCTGGTGGTGACATCATCATCATCTCATCGTCGTCTTCCTCCCTTCTCTTGTGATGAGCGCGTGGTAAATAAACTGTGTGGCTTCTTTTCAACTTTTTTGCTTCTTTTTCATTTTTTTGTGTTTTGTGTTTGTTGTCCCTGCCTAAAAACACATCACAAAATCAGAAGACACAAAAATAAAGAAGAGAACAAAAAACGATGACATCTTCTTCTTCTTCTTCTTCTTCTCTCCGGTTGAGTTTTAAAGTCTCCTCGAGGAGGAATCCTGGCCTTTGCTCATCTTTTGCTACGTCGTCGTCGTCTTTATTGAAGACGAAAACGAGTCTCAAAGGAGCACGCGCGGCGGGGAAAAAGGTAATCTTCTTGGCAGCAACGAAAGACGGCGATCGATGTTTGGATGATATCACTCTTAATAATAATAACAACAACAGACGACATTTCTTGACCTCCTCCGCGCTCGCTGCCCTCGCGGCTGGACTAAACTTGAACGCCGAGAACAACGCTGCGTTCGCTAAATTCAATCAGGACGATGACGACGAAGAAGAATGGATTGTTAACCCGAAACGGATTAAACTGGAAAACGAACCCGATGGATACAAGCCGAACGAAAACTGGACGGAGGCGAAGAAAGACGTGGAGATTGTGAGACCTCCTCCTGAACAGGTGAGAGATCCAAAAGACGTTTTTAAAAGCAACAGTAGTGCTAGTAGCAATAGTAGTAGTAGTTACGAACAACAAGAACAAGAAGAAGAAGATAATGTGATTGAAATAGATATCGATTTGGTGGAGCCGGGATACGTCCCGGCCACGCAAAAAGAAGTGGACGAAAAGACGCTGAAACAAGCAGTTAATAACGCCAAAATTAAACAGTTCAATAACGCGCCGGATGATTTTCCAACGTTCATCAGAGAAGGATACGAGGTGAACGTGGTTACCCCGAGCGGCTTTAGAAAAACAGAGGACGGTTTAATGTATTACGATTTCGCTAAAGGAAGTGGGAAGTTGCCGGGGAAGGATCAAGAGGTTACATTTCATTACGTGGCGTATAACGAAAATGGTGGAGTTATCGATTCGACTTATAGAAAAAATGCGCCTGCAAAAGCCCGATTGGGCATTAAAGGAATGATTCCTGGCTTCGAGGAAGGGTTAAGCACGATGAAACCGGGCGGGAAAAGACGGATTGTCGTGCCTCCGGAATTGGGACCGCCGATTGGTCCTGCGACGTTTTTCTCCTCGAAACAGTGGGAGGTGTTTGACATCGAGTTGATCGATTCCAAGAGCTGTAGTCGAGAGGGAGGATTGCCGGGCGGGTTCGGTTCCTCCATCGTGTGCAATTAGATTTGAAGGACATATTGATTCGTTTGTAAAAAAACGCGAATTGTTTAGTTTCACGCATCGTCGTTCTTTGACTTGCTCTATGAGTAAAGGATTTTATGTAAACGTTACTGTGCGCTATTTATTGTGTTTTTTACTTCTTACCGCCGAAGAAACTCTTCTTCTTAGTAAGCTCTGGTGTGCCCTTATCCATCGATTCTTTCTTTAAGAAGCGCTCGCCGAATTTCAGACGCTCTTTGTAATCATGTTTCCAATGTTCGAAGCGAGATTGTAAAACCTTGAACTCTTTCTGCACGTCCATGCCGTCGACCCCGCTGATTTCACCCGCCGCAACTTCCCTGATGAATTCAACGTCATCGTCCAAGACGCGCGTCATTGAGTTAAACTCTCCTTTCATACCGTCCACAAATTGAATGACTCTCGAGGCTTGACCAGATGGGACTTTGTTCGCATGCGCGGAAGGCTTTTCCAAACGCGAAGGTTCTTGTTTGCCAGTCGGCGTCGAAGCGGACGGCGATCTCTGTTGATTTTGTTCATTTTGCATCATAGCAGCAACTAGCGCATCGTCCGCAGCGGTAATTCGCTCTCGTAACTCCTCTATTTGCCTCTCGAGCGCCATCTTTTCTTCCCTTTCGGCCTCCACAGATGCTCGCAACGCTTCGTTTTCGGCTTTAAGAGCCTTGACGAACGGATTATTCAACGCGTATACGTCCTCGGATAACGACGCCTCGGACGAATTTTCGCGATCTAGAGTGGATTCGGGAGAGTTGTTGCGTTTGAGAGCGGCGGCAGCAGCATCGGTCTCTGCTTTTGCTTTTGCTTTTGCTTTTGCTTCTTCCTCTTCTCTCTTGCGCGCCGCCGCGGCAGCTTCTGCCTCCGCTTCCTTTCGAAGACGTTCTTTCTCCTCTTTTTCTCTCTTTTCTTCCTCCAGACGCATCTCGAGTTTGCGTCGCTCGCGCTCGGCGACACGCAATTGGACTCGCGCATTGAATGCTTTCTTTTTCGCTGCCATTTGAATCTTAAGCGCAGCTCTGCTTCGATCTCTTAAAGTGATGAACTCCTTTCGCTGTTTTGTGCCTTTCCAGCTCGCTTGCGCGATAATCGTCGCGGAACGGATGCGTTGGTACTCTTTGCGTTGCTTGAAACCTTTATACGAGGCCTGGATAATCTTTGAATAGTAAATCGCGTTCGATCGTGCATCTTCCAAGGCGCCTAAGACGCCTTGCTTGAAGAAAATTTTTGTGGTGCCAAACTTGACGTGCTCTTCGGCGTCAACGGAGAAATGCTCCAAAATCATCTTCGTGACAGTTTTACTGTCTACTCCGGAGGATTCAATAACATCTTTACCGACCAAGAAACCGAACCTGTGCGCAAAATCTTCGTAGAGCGAACGCGTCGGGTACCCAGCTTGAGCGATGCGAGTCGCCTCCAAAATACCAGCGCAAGCGCACTGGTGCAAAATGAGTTTTTGATCGGTTTCGGTTGG
>Ga0257106_1000019_pt1 | contig 83912 bp, 50 predicted proteins | sample LP_taG_3_FD_190177 | JGI IMG/M metagenome (GOLD analysis project Ga0257106, IMG submission 190177) | Marine microbial communities from Northeast Subartic Pacific Ocean, Canada - LP_J_2011_P26_10m | ecosystem: Environmental > Aquatic > Marine > Oceanic | place: Canada: Northeast Subartic Pacific...
ACGCGCATCATCGACGAGCCGCTTTTCCATCTTCCGGAGGAGCAAGAAGAGTACGACGCGTGGAATTTTGAAGACAAATACACCTTCGAGTTCGAACAAGACGCCTTACGATTCGTCTCCAGAGACGCGAACGAAAAAGACGCAGCGAAAGAGTACGAAGAAGAGGAGGAGGAAGAAGAAGAAGTCATTCAAATCATCGACGGCCACAAAATCTTGAGCGGATACGCGGAGATTTTCGACGAGTTACCGGGCCTCGCGCCGGTGATGCAAACTTGGGACAGGTACGTCTTCCACAACTCCTCGGACGAGGACGACACGAAAAAAAAAGACGATCCTTCATCCGACGAGGAGTATTATTATTATCATCATTCGCAGGTTAGTAGATAGGTAGGTAGAGAGAGAGAGAGAGAGAGATTGAAGCGTTTAATACCATTTTCCTTTGACTCATCTCCCTCACAAAAAAGCATGCGATTTGCATTTTCTGCGAAATCCTTCGCAACGTCGTGGGAAACAACCACCCAGATAACATCATCGACCGTAAAACGCATTCACCTGCTCTCAAATACGAGCAGCAAAAGAAGAACACACACTTTCTCACGACGACGACGTTGTGCCATGGATCGTCGTACTCATCATCATCATCTGAAAGCACCGGCGCGATGTTCGTCGTCGGACAACAAAACAGATAAGGCATCCACTTCCGGGAAAAATCCTTCGTCTTCTCTTCATCCTCCTCCGTTGTTTAAATTCGGATTACTGGCGGACATTCAGTACTGCGACACGGACGACCGGACGAATTTCAGCGGCTCGCAAGTTCGGAGGTACCGAAACGCTCTGAACGTCGCCAGGAACGCGGTGGAGCACTTCAATTTGCACCACCATAAACTCGAGGAGGATACCACCACCCTAAACAACACTACGACTGGCGGCGCGAGATCCGCCAAGACTCGGGGCATTGATTTCATCGTCCACAACGGGGACATCATCGACCACCAGTGCGCGTTTGATTTCCAAACGGATTCGTTTAAACCGATATCGGAAGGCCGCCGGCAATTGGCGGACGTGATGGAGATTTTAGATCGGAGCGCGTGCCGCGACTGGATATTTACCATCGGGAACCACGAGTTGTATAATTTTACGCGAAGAGAGTTAATCGACGGCGTGGATTTGAAGAAAGAAGGAATCGAGTCGTATTCGAAAGATGGATTAACGTTTAAATGCGCTTCTGAGGATGGGGATTTGTATTACGCGAAGAAACCACACGAGAAATGGAAGGTGATTATATTGAACCCGTACGACGTGTCGATTTATAGCAAAGGACGAGAGCAAGGGTTGGACGAGGAGGCTTTGTCGTTGTTGAGAAAACACAACCCGAACGCGGATAAGTGGTGCGACGAGAATCCAGACGTCGTGCAAACAGAGAGGATGAGCGGGACGTTTCCGTATTTTAAGGATTTAGAAGGGTTGAATGGGAGGTGGGTGCCGTTTAACGGCGGCGTCGGAGCGACGCAGCTGGAATGGTTGAGAGCAGAATTGAAAAGGTCGAAAGAGAACGAAGAGAAAGTGTTGATTTTTTGCCACTTACTTGTGCACCCGAAAACGACCAGCGGAACTGGTAGGACGTTGTTGTGGAATTACGACGAAGTTTTAGATGTGATACAAAAAGTCGGCGACGGGTGCGTCAAATGCGTCTTCAGCGGGCACCAACACGAAGGCGGCGTTCACGTGGACGAGCTTGGCACGCACTTTGTCGTTTTGGAGTCGCCAATGTTAGCCAGCGACGAAGATAAAGGGCATCCGGGACCGTTTTGTGTCGTCGAGGTGAACGAAACGAGTGTTTTGATGAAAGGTTTCGGGAGGAGTTTTGAGAGTCGTCTGTTCCCGTACGAAGAAGGATTGGAAAACGTAGAGGCTTTAGAATATAAGATTGCGTTGTAATACTAATATAATTCGTATAATGTACAACATGTGCATATATTTGGATCGTCCTCCATTGCGGAGGTCCATGCGTATTCACTTCGTTTCTTCTCGCGTAAGCAAGCGCGCGTTTCTTATCGAAGCGCGTCAAATGTGAAAATGATCACACTTATCGACGCGCTCGTCACACATATGAAAAACAGCGCACAAGTTCGCGAAAGATGAGAAGACGGAGAGGACGCGCAGAGAGAGAGATGTTCTTTAAATCCAACTTCTCGCGCTTTGTTTCCGGTAAAAATCCTGGTGATAATCCTCAGCGTCGTACCAAATCGTCACGGAACTCTCCGAAGGTGAATACACGTCCGTTTTAATCGGACCTTTTCCATCCCTTTCCAAATTTTCAATCATTCTTATCGCCACTGCATACTGCGCTTCGTTTTGGCACCAAATTGCAGACTTATACTGCGCTTTCGCCTTCCACTGCGGCGAATGTTCATTGAAGAAAACGTGTAAAATTTTCTCAAAATTCGTTTCATTTTTAACAAAATCCAACTTTATCGCTTCCGTGTGTCCATCTCCACTGCACACGGAGGTATACGTCGGATTTTCCGTCTCGCCGCCGCAATACCCAACTTTCGTCGATTCAACGATGCCTTTCATCGTTCCGTACACCGACTGTGGTCCCCAAAATCAACCGAGCGCGAGCACCGCGCACTCGTGAGTGGGGGAGAGTGGGACTGGGGGCGTTGCGTTCGACGCGTACGTTTTGACGGATGGTTGTCGTTTAGAGGAGGAAGAAGAAGAATAAGGAGTACTTCTGGACGAGGATTTCGACGAGAAGAACGAATTTCGGATCGCGGAGGCGAACGACGACGTGTTAATAGTGGGTGACATCGTGATGGTTTATTAGGCTACCGATGATGCAATGGAGCAATGGTGTGAGGATTTTTTCGAGACAAAGAGTAACTAACGAGCGCTCAAACGAGCAACATCTCAAATCAATCATCTCTTTAAACTCTTTCTTTCGCACGAGCTTCATCTCTTGATGACCAACGGCCAATCGGGAAACTTTTTATTCCAATATCTTACGCCGTAGTGTTCCAACTTGCGACTTTCGTCGTCCAAGCTTTGACCGCGATAGGCGAGTTTCATGAGCCCGGGCATGATACCGGACCGGTCGCGGATGTAGTCGCGCAAATCGGAGACTCGGATTTTAGACGGAACGTGGATCCAAAACGGGCCTCCGTATTCGGTGTCGGTGTGAAGTTCGGAAGTTACGAGTAAGGAGAGGATGGGGCAGTCGCCGTAGCGTTTTCGGTAGACGTATTCGCCGTGCGGGATGCCGGCTTCGAAGGCTTTTTGGCGGTCCTCGGCTTCTTGTTCCGGAGTCGGCTCGTACGGGTCGGTCCATTCAGTCACGTTGGCACCGTCGCGAGTGGTTTTTGGACAGTATCTGTTCGTTTTTAGGTCGACGAAGTTCAATCATCGTTAGCGTATTTAAGACGTGTATGTACTAAAAAATACGAGCGAGAGAGCAAAAAACGTACTTCTCCTCTTCCATGTAAAACGGGTAATTGTTCGGAGGAATATCAAAATACCCCGTCTTTCCCGTGCCCGGTTTATCGTTGTACTTACTAAACGCTCGGTACCTGTTTGAAAAGGAGAGGAAATGAATGCATTATTACTTTCGCCATTAAATCATCGCCTTCTTTGACTTTTGACAGTAGAGAGGAAAAAAACGCTCGCAAGGCGTTTCGATTATAAAAAAAACACAAGTGGATCAGAACAAATCTCAAAAGCAGTAGTAATCACCGCTCATCCCGGCCCTCGCATCATCATCAATCGCGCGCGAATTCATCAGGAAGACAAGCGGAAGAACATAGATTCGATTTTTGTCGTCGTCGTCGTCGTCCTCGTCATCATCATCATCGAAAACCTTTCCCTCTAATAATCCCCTAATTTTTAAAATACTACTCCGCTTTCGGTGGTTTTTTGGAAGCAAAAACTCGTAAAAAACATACCTGGGAGGCACGAACGCGTTTTCGCCGTCGATGCCCCCGCCGTGCGACCCGGGCGCTTGCGCGTACGCGTAGTCGTCGAAGTCGAAACTTTGCTCGTGCGCTGGTTTCATCCCGGTCATTTGCGAGGACATCTTTTCAATTCAATTCGCGCGCAAAGCCACTCGTAGTAGTAGTCGTTTTTTTAGATCAGAGAGCAAAAATACGAGCGTTTTTCAAGAATGAAGAAAAATTTCTTCATCAAAAGGTGGTCAAATTTTTAGTCAAGTCGATTATTATAGACAAGTTTGATTCGTTGTTCGGTATCTGTGATGAATGTACGACGTGTATGTGTATACTTAGAACTATAAATGAGCTAATGTTGAGTACGCATGTGCCTTCTCAAATTACCAGAATCACTAAAGCTCTTCTCGCAAACTTCACACTCGTACGGTTTCTCGTTCGTGTGAATACGCATGTGGCTTTGCAAATTACCAGCCGTAGTAAAACGCTTCTCGCAAGCTTCACATTCATACGGTTTCTCGTTCGTGTGAATACGCATGTGTACTTTCAAACTACTAGATTGAGTAAAACGCTTCTCGCACACATCACATTCATACGGTTTCTCGTTCGTGTGACTACGCATGTGCCTTTGCAAAGTACCAGATTCACGAAAACGCTTCTCGCACACATCACATTCGTACGGCCTCTCGTTCGTGTGAATACGCTTGTGGGTTTTCAAATGTTGAGATTGACGAAAAGCTTTATCGCACACATCACATTCATACGGTTTCTCGTTCGTGTGAATACGCATGTGGTTTTTCAAATGACCAGATTCACTAAAACGCTTCTCGCAAACATCACATTCATACGGTTTCTCGTGAGTGTGAATGCGCATGTGTCTAACCAAATCGGATGCTTTTGCAAACATCTTATCGCAATTATCGCACTCGTACGTTCTCTTTCTCTACGATCCTTTCCTAAAAGCAGTTTCTTCTTTTCGTATCTGTTCGTCCATTTCATCATCATCATCATCAGGTATTCTCAAACACAACACTCGTTGTTCTTCTCGCTTCAATCGTTCTTCTCTCTCCTCTCTGTCACTCGCGACCACCACCGTTTTCGCGTTCTCCGCTCGTTTCGGATGTGGATTCTTTCTTCGTCCCGTACTTCTCCCGTTGTTGATGTTGTTGTATTACAGTTGTAAAGTGAAGTTTTTGATACAAAAAAGACATCCAAATCTGCACAACAAAAGAGTTGTTTACACTCTACTATTCGTAGTTTAAATACACACACACTTTATGCGTCGAGGAGGCGGAGGATTAGGAGAGAACAACAAGGACGACGAGAATACTACTACTACTGCGAGTAATACTCACGACGAGCGGCTGTTATTGAGCAAAACAAACAACAATGCGAAGGTGATGAAGCCTCTTAAATTTCCCGTTAAGAAAAGAGCGTTGAACACCAAGAAGAACAATCGAGTCGTTCGATATGTGCTCGTTTTTTTACTCGCGTTATTCGCGTTTCGGATTTTCTTTTTGACAGAAATCGGAGAGTTTGGGAAGGAAACGAACGAGATGAGGACGATACGCAGGGGTGATCGATTGGTGTTGTTTTTGAAAGATTTGGTTTTGGGCATTCGGAGTAAAGGTGATGAGACGAGTTTCAAAGCGCCGTCGTCGTCGTCATCGTCAATCGATTCGATCGAAGACGATTACCAAGACGACTTGAAATGGGACGAAAACCTCGAGCAAAATCTCAGCGAGAAGCAAGAGGAGCGAAAGTTAGAAGCGAGGGAGAAACGGAAGCAAGACCACCTGTTGGATTTACCGTCGAAGAAGTTTCGACTGGGGACGATAATACCGGACGTGAATTCCGGCAGGTGTCGGTCGAGACACCCGCCGGATTTCTTTAAACGGCAGATATGGAAATCGTTCGAGTTAGATCCGGAGAACGCGCCGTTGAACGCGAGTTTGATTGAAGAGGCGAGGAAGTGTTTGGTATTGGACGTCGACGATACAAATGATGACGGCGAGGATGATAGTACGAATGCGATTCAGCTGACGAAGTCGTTTTTAGAGAAATTACCGTTAGTGCGAGGATCTAGGGTGATGAAGATGGTTTTGGAAGGGGACATTCCAAACGGCGTGTCGCCGAGGTTGGAGATTCCCACGGAGTATTTGGACGACGGGTTGATTGGACGAGCATTTAGTAGTAGTAGTAGTAGTAGTCGTAGTAGTAGTAGTCGTAGTAGCAGTCGCAGTAGTAAAGGGAGTAAAGAACAGAAAGAGTTCCCGAGATTTAAGACGTGCGCAGTCGTCGGCACGTCTGGAACGTTGAAGGAAAAGGCGCTAGGAGAGCAAATAGATAAACACGAGGCGGTTATTCGAACAGATTTAGGACGGACAGTTGGATTCGAGAAAGACGTAGGCGCGCGAACGACGTTTGATTTCGCCGCGGCGAACGATTTGCGCAATTTGGTTTCAAACAAAAACGCCTTTGCCGGTCGCGAAGAAGACGACGACGTGGAACCAGAAGACGATAGCGAGTTGGAGAATGAAAACGAAGGCGCAAAAATGCGAAACGCGAAACGAAGACGACGCAGAAACGCGTTACATCCGCAAACGCTCGAATCGATCGTGGCGAGAAACTCGACGATTGTTTTACACGAACTCTTCAGTCGCGCGGCATTGAGAGGTACCTACCCTCCTTTCATACGCGCATTCGAGCAACTTCGTCGTTCTGAAGAAGAGAAAGGAGGAGTAAGAGCAGACAATGAAGGTGTTCCTTCCGTTGCTGCCATCGAACCTCGCCTCCTCGTCCGCATCCTCCAAACCTTCCACCGAGTCGCCAACGCGCTCGACCAGAACTCCCACGAAACCGGAGCCCCATCCGGCGCGAGAGATATCTCCTCCTCTTCTCGCGCTCCAATATCCATCGTCGCTACTTTATTCGCGTTACAAGTTTGCGACAAAGTCAACGCGTTCGGGTTAGCGCCGCCGTTAGCGGTTCAATCCTCCTCCTCCTCCGGCGGTAAACTCGACGCCTCCTCTTCTGGCGACGAAAAAATTGGACGAACGCGACCGACGTATCGAAACTACTGGGACCGAAATTTCGCGCACGTCGGGACGTTAAAGAAACACGGCTTAAGAGATGCCGGGTGGGAAGTCGCCAGAGCGATCGGCCAGTGGCCGTGTTCCGGAGGCCAGTTGCGAGTCATCGATCCGAAGCCAACCGTGAAAGAATAATAGATTTTTGTTACAGCAGAATTGAAAATCCATATCTTTTTCTTCACAAATAAACGACTTTTCGCGCGCGCGCGCGTATTATTATTATATCATCACGAGAGACCTCTAAAGAAGAAGAACAGAGCGGCGAAGACCTTTCCATCGTCCGAGTTAGTATTATGACTATCATCATGTCTTCTCTTTCGCATCATCCTCTTCCTCATCCGCGAGGCTTGGGGAAACAACAACAAAGATATCGTTGGGAGAAATCATCATCATCATCGCAAAGACGAGCGACTAGCGCGATATCATCCTCGCCCTCGTCCTTTATCCCAACAGAGCTTTCAGAATTCATCGAACCAGCGGCGATTGAAATGGCGAGAAGAGTCCAAGTGGTCGAAGTTCCGGTGGAAGGGAGAGAAAAGAACGTCATGACGTCTTTAGTGCAAAGCGAGAAGCGAGAGGACGCGAGCGAGTACCATCCGTTCGTTTTACTGCACGGATTTGATTCTTCGTGCTTAGAGTATCGGAGATTGTTTCCAAAGTTAGAAGAAAACGGTGCAGAAGTGTACGCTTTGGATTTGTTGGGGTGGGGGTTTACGGACGGTTTGGACGGGGGCGTCGGGGATTATTCGCCGGAGGCGAAGTGCGCGCACTTGTACGCGTGGTGGAAACAGAACGTGAATCGACCGATCGTTTTAGCCGGGGCGAGTTTAGGTGGGGCGGCGGCGATTGAATTTGCGAGTCGGTACCCGGAAGCGGTCATACGGTTAGTTTTAATCGACGCTCAAGGTTTTATCGATGGGATTGGACCGATGGGAATGTTGCCGACGCCGATTGCCAAAGCGGGGGTGGATATTTTGAGAACGAGATGGTTGAGGTCCGGGGCGAATAAGATGGCGTATTTCGACCAAAAGTATGCAACAGATGACGCGCAAAACGTCGGGAGATTACACACGCTTTTACCGCAATGGAACGACGCGACGTTGAGTTTCATGCGATCCGGCGGGTTCCGAGTCGTCGAGAAGATTCCGCAATTGACGACGAAGACGATGGTGTTGTGGGGAAGAGGCGATAGGATTTTGGAACCTGAAAACGCGGAGAGGTTTGAGAAAGAAATTGAAGACTGCGAGTTGGTGTGGGTGGAAGAGAGCGGGCACGTTCCGCATTTGGAGCAGCCAGATTTTACGTGCGCGCAGTTGTTGAGATTCGGAAAGAAATAAAAAAAAGCGATTTGTAAGATAACTCCAGTATTTATTCATCATCATCATCATCATCATCATCATTAATTCGGGACGCTACTACTACTACCAGCATTCGTACCGTCCTCATCGTCGTTCTCTTTCATCAGCATAAAGTTCATCGCAAATTGCGGCGTCCCGTTTTCCGGTACTTTGAATATAGAATCCGTCCCGTCTTCTCTCGGAAAAAGGTCCAAACCGGGCAACATAAACATTTTGCCGACATATACCCCCGGGTATACCTCGCGGATCTCGTCTCGAAACTTGCTAAACTCGTGGCCAAATTTCGAATAGTTGATACCGATTGCTGCTTTGCCATCAAAAATCGACGTCGCGTCGTACTCTACGTCGCCTTTATACAACTCGATTGGTTCGTTTAAGCCAAGTAAAGCGTTCACGATTGGGCCATAGCTGAGCTTGATTCGATTGGTCACCGCCGTCGTCTCCGACCCGTCGATTTCATCGACCACTTTCTTGAAACACTTACCCCGCCAGCTGTTAAAAGTCAAAGTGCGTCGTATGCCGTAGAACTTTGCTATCGTAGTTTTCCAGTCGTTTCCTAGAATACATCCTCGATAACATCCGCTTAAAATCTCCTCGCCGTCCATCGGGAACGCCTGCACGTAACTGTCGTCGAACGAACTTTGATTAAACTCTCTCACGAACGCGTCCGAGCGACACAACGCATCGTGCACGGAACTATGAATCTCCGAGAAATCATCCAATCCGTGTTCAATCCTCGCCAATCCTTTCTCCGTGGACAACGCGTTCGCCATCCTCGTCAGCGTATTCGCAAACTCGCTTTCGGAATTTGTCTTTGGCAAAGTTTGATGTTTCTCTTCGATTTTCATCTGCTCGATGGCGGCAGTTTCCGCACCTCGAGAGCTGATTAAATCGACGACGTAATTCCACGCGAATTTAAAAACTTTTTGGTTCAACGTCGACGGCGACGGCGGCGGAGGTAACTGGTTATACGTCGGACTCACGTTAGGTATGTTCGAGGCAACGCCTCCTCCTCCTAAAAGTTTCCTGGTCGGAAAAGCAGGAGGAGTTGTTTCTTCCGCGCGCGAGAATGACTGCGTCATCAACGTCGCGAAAAAAACCGCCAAAAAGAACATGCGCACATTCACACTCATTTTAACGAATTCGACGTCGCGAGATAAATGTCGCAATGTCGCGTAATGAGGAAGGGTTTGGTGCGCGTAAAGTGTTGTTTTTCTGCCGCTTATTTTTTGTCTTCTCGTTTCCTCGAACAGTGTATTTTAGGGTTTTAAAGCGGCCGCGTGTGAATGGTGTTGCTTTGCATTTTTTTCTCTTTCCTTTCCCCATTACGTAACACCGACAGAAAGAGAGAGACAGACAGAAGAGAAGAATGTCTTCCCAGCTCCGAATACTCACGACGACGAGCCAGGCGCACCCGTCTCGCTCGAACAAGGCGAAAAACCGCGACGCGCCTCGCAAGCAAAGACTCCCTCTCGCGGAACGATTGGAGTTGAAATTAGGGATTTCGGTCGTGGAGTTGAATGGAAGAAGAAGTGTACTCGAAGGCGGCGAAGCTTTGCGACGACGCGCAAAGTCGAAAGAAAACGCGCAGATTTACGTGCGATACGACAGCGAGAAAGGAGGAGGAGATGTTCTTAAAGAAGACGATGAAAATGGTTCGTCGTTTGAATACGACGAAGAGAGAGGCAAAGCGATTTTACAACGGGTAATACAGGAGGAAAATGAAAAGAAGTATCCGAAACAGTTATCGGACGCGTGGTTTCGGAAACGCGTCGCGATGGTCACCGCGTCGGACGTCGGAGGGATTCTTGGTTTGGAAAAGAGGAGGGATATGACGATGGATAAAATTATAGAGAAGAAGTTTAAACAGAGAGAACGGTACGAGGAGATGGGTGACGACGGTCGCGCGAATCGAATAGCGATACCGCCGGCGATGAATAAAGTGCCGGCGACAAAGCACGGCGATTATTACGAGGAAATCGCGATAAAACATTACGAGGCGATTACCGGCGAAATTTGCATTCCGTGCGGATTGAAAACGCACGACGATGGAGAATATTGGTTTCTAGGCGCGTCGCCGGACGGGTTGACCGAAAGCGGGAAGATCGTAGAGGTCAAGTGTCCGTACACGCGAAAGATTCAACAGAAAACAAGATGCTTGGAACACTATTCGCAAATCCAAACGTTGTTGGAAGTTTTTGATTTGGAGGTTTGCGATTTCGTCCAGTTTAAACCGGCAGGTAAAGGTACTGGGCACAGCGGCGACGTCTCGAGACCGAAGATGTTGATCGAATGCGTGAAAAGAGATCGCGTTTGGTTTGCGAATCACTCGAAGGAGTTGGTGAACGCCTCGAAGAAACTCCCGATGCCGTTGTTGTAAGAAGAAAGGATGTATAGTATTAGCCGATCGTTCTCGATTGTTACTAGTTAGATTGTTGTATGCCGCGTGTTGTACTACCTAGGTATTTTTATCGTATCGAAACAAATTTTACAGTTCATCCTTTTCCTTCTCTTCTCGAAGAATCGGGCGAAATTCCGCCGGCGAAGGCGCTTTCTTGACCGCTTCTCTTAATTTTTCCGTCGCGAAACGACCTGCGCGGTCGTCTTTGGTATATTTAGTCCCTTTCATAACCGATCCAGTCCAGAACATGGCTCGAGGAATGACCTCTAATTTCGCGCCGTTTAATGTCAATCGTGAGAGAATCTCCCACACGTCGTAGCCGTCCGAGTGACTTTTGTCGAATAAGACCAAACCGGCGTGATTGATTAATGAGTTTAAAGTGACCATGAATACCGGACCGCCCATGCAATTTCTCGTCGTGGCCACTGGAAATGCCGCGCCTAAGAACGGTTGAAATTGGCGCATATTCGCCGAGGTTAACTTCCGGATATCCGCATCTTCGGCGAGCGCAGAGGTCCCGTCGTAGACGTGCGCGAACGAGGTCACAACGTTCGCATCGAACCGAAACAAAGCGGATTGAAACACTCGCAACGCGTGCGGCTCCAACACGTTCCCGGCATCCACAAATGCAATTTCGCTGAAGCCATTCTTCTCTCGATTCAAAATGGCCGTTTTGAATGCAAAATTACGACAGACTGCCAACGAGGCGCCAATCTTTTCAACCACACTCAAATCGTAATCGAGATTTTTGCTGTCTTTGTCCACTTGATGAAACGCTGGGTTCCGCTCGCTCGAGGTGCACACGACGACAGCTTTCGGTTTCACGTGTTTCTGTTTGGAAATGGATTTTAACGTTCTCGCGAGTTTCTCGTCCACGTCTCTCGTGGCGACAACGATGAGTATGCCTTTGGAGACGTTGTGCGCTCTCATATCGACGATGTCGCGAACCATCTCGGATTCCTCGGTAATTTTCTTCATTCTTCGAAGAACTGCGGCGCCTGGGGAGGAGGAAGAAGGTGAAGATTTGAGCATCAATTCGCGCGACATGGCCACATCTTTGTGAAACTGCACCCATCTCTGTTCGTTTTTGATGACATCGACGGTGCTTTCAAAGGCGTTCGTAACAAACCCGTGGTCTAAAATCTCTCTCAACTTTTCCGACAACGCGTTGACGGAATTTCTCGGGAACAAAATGTCAAACTCTTTTTTTTCATACTCGCTTAAAACAACGTTTGTTCTTCGCTTCACGAGCTCAGGCATACCACCGGCGTCGGAAGCGATGAACGGCGCGTTCACGCCGAACAACTCAAACACGCTCAACGGTGAATTTTCCACCAGCGAAGGCAACACCGCCAACCGCCTCTTTCCTTTCTCGAGTAAATACCGCAACGCTTCCGCGGAGTTCTTCTCCGTGAATACGTTCACTTCTGTCACTTTTGCTCTGTTTTTCTCCTCTCGCCACGGACGCGAACGACGCTCGACGAAGCGTTTCGACGGTTCGCGATCGATTTTGTTTCTATCGGAACCCAAAAAAGTGACTTTGAACGGTTTCACGTCGAGTTTACGAAGTAAAGCGTCGATGGCGTCGCAGAACAAAATAACACCTTTTCGCGTTTCCAATCGTCCGAAAAAGACAAACTCCTGAATTGGTTCGATGGTGGCTGATTCTTCTCGTTCGTCTTCATTGTCGTCCGTTTCTTTCTCTTTCTCTTCTACTGCTACTTCTACGTTCTCTTCTTCTATTTTCTTTTTCCCCATCAGCGCGCTCCTTAACCAAGACGTAATCTTACCTGCTATGGATTCCTTCACATCTACTCTCTCTCCTCCTCCTCCTCCTTCGCCTGTACTCGTGTAACCCAACCGATCTCTGACGTACTTCTCCACGTCCAGCGCCTCTCTCACGGCTTCTTTCGCCTCCACCGGCAAAACGTACGGCTGCACGAACGCGTTATCCGCCAGCGTCCATCCCGCCTCCTCTTCCATCCAATCTAACAAATACTCGCTCGGAGAGACGACCAAGTCCGCTAACTCTACGCTTTTCATCTCTAAAAAATGACTTTCTAAATCCTCCACTGATTCAATCTTCTCCTCGTTCGCTTTCCGCGCCCAAAGCAACGGCCCGTGCGTCATCACCATCAACAACGAGTTCTTCAATCCTAAACCGCTCTTCTTGTGCAACAAACTGTAATACCCGACGCCTTGCCAATCCGCAAAATGTATCACGTCGAACGCTTTGTTCGTCTTCGCTTGTTCCAGTAAAATCCAATCTAAAACCGCGTAAGAGGTTGCGGCGTGATATGTTATCCCGGAAACGCGGTGCGGCGGGAGCGGAACCAAGTTTACGTTCAATCGATCTTTGTAATACTCTTGCCATTGCGTAAACGGATCCTCCGCGCGGCGTCGTCGTCTTTTGTCGTCGTCGTCGTCATCCTCTTCGTCGTGCAACTTTTTATGAATCTTCCCATGTACTTTTCGTCCTTGCGTGTACACTAAAGTCACGTTAAAAAATCTCCCCTCTTTTCCTTCTTCGTCTTCTTTCGACGACAAAACGTTCGCCAGGGAGGTATAAAACGTTCCAATCCCGCCGTTCGGTACGAGACCGGCAAACTCCGAGCAGACGATCAACACGCTGCGAGATTTTTCCTCTTTGCTCAAAATTGGCCTAAAAGAATCATCTCGTTCTTGATGATGAAACTTCTTCTGCGCTAAAGATTCTCCGCCTTTTTCGCCGCCAAAGAAGAAGAGCGACGAATCATCAGATACTTCGTTGTCTTCTTCCCCCGAGGAGAGCAACGACAACGCAGGAAACGACGGCCTTTTCTTCTCATCGTCTTTGTTGGCTTCGGATGAGAATGATGATGATGATAACAGAAGAAGGTGCAGAAACACAAGGAGAAAAAAAAGGAGCAGCGCTCTTTTCATTTCGCACCACCCACCGCTTCTTTGCGACAACGACAACAGCAATAACAACGGCGACTTTCTTTCTCTTTCTCTCTCTTTCTCTCTCTCTTCAAACTTTCTCTCTCCGATAATAAATAAATGACGCTTTTATTATGCTCTCTGTATACATATCGCAAATGCAAATGTGTTTTGTCTCTTCTTTTGGTCTAAGTTTTCAGTCAAAAATTCAAATTTTTTTCCTCAGATTTTTGTCCCGAAGAAGACTTCAAAAGAACGAACACGAACGTATTACTTTGATATTAATACGTTTCTCTCTCTCTCTCTCTCTCTCTCTCTTTCGTTGTCGTCGTCTGTTGTTTGCTGCTTTAGTAGTATTATTATTCTGTGCTGTGCGTTTTTTATTAAAGCGCGAGTTTTACGAGACAACTCTTTAGTAAACGATGGAGTGGGCGGCATTCAACGATGTTGATGATTCGCAGCGTCGAGAACACAATCGGCATCATCTTCGCGAGGGAGACTTTGACGAAGACGACGACCAAAACCAAAAGCAAGGATTAATTCGAGGAGAAAATGAGAACAACAACGACGCGGAAACGCAAAAACGGAAACGAAGAACGGCGGAAGCCGAGGAAACGCGAATCGCCGGGTCGTACGAAACCGCGATCCGATTGTTGGCAGAAGAGGAAGAAGAAGACAACAACAAAGAAGGAGGAGAGAATGTAATACTAAAGGAAGAAGCGAAAAGAGAAGAGGCGAAGCAGATTTTACTCGCCGTGGTCAATCACGAGATGATGCGCGAAAACGACGAGCTGACGCCGACGTTGTGTTCGGTGAAGAAGTTAGCGCTGAGGAACCTCGGAAACTTGTTCGCGAAAGAGTGCGGCGAGTTTGAGTTCGAGGAGGATTTCTTCGAGGGAAGCGAAGACGACAAGGACGACGACGACGACGACGACGGAGGAAAGCAGCGGCGAGAAAAGTTAAGTTCAAAATCTGTTTCTTCCCAGAGTTATAGCTTTGAACAAGCGATTCGGTGTTACTCGGAAGCGGTAAGAATGGACCGAGAAGACGTGGCGAGTTGGTTACGCATGGGCGAGTTGAGCGCGAAGAGAGGTGACGTGGCATTGGCGAGGATGGCATTTGAGAGCGGGTTGTTAGCGCAGCCGACGCACGCGTTGCTTTTGAACGAGTTGTGCGAAGTGTGCGTTTTGGTCGGTGACGAAGCGTCGGCGACGTTTTTAGCCGCGAGGATTTTGAATTCAGACAGGAGGAACGAGCGAATGAAGGAGATTCAAACGAACTTTGCAAACGCGAAACCGAAAGAGCGGTTGGTTAAAGCGCGAGAGAGATTTGAACGCGTAAATGCGAGGAAAGACATCTCTGCGAAAGGGACGAAATACGCGCTTACGCTCGAACGCATGGCGTGGGATGATGTCGCCTCGTCGATACTCGGCGCGGTAAAAGTCAAGGTTGAGTCGGAGGAGAGCGCGATACGGGCCAAGGACGACGACGAAGAAGAAGAGGAAGACGACGAAGACGACGACGAAAAAGGCGTTGCCGCACCGTCGACACCGCCAGAGTCATCGACACCGACGAGAGTATCCACGCCTTCGAGGAAAGGAACGTCTTCTGCTGCAAGATCAGCCGGATTAGGCGTGCCTGTCGAGTTTGTCACGAGTGATACCATTACCGCGGGAGTAAACAAGAACAAGAACAAGAAACAAAAAGTGACGACGAAAGAAAAAACGCCGACGTTGACGACTATTGCTGAAGACGAAACGCAAACGACGACGACGACGACGACGACGACAGCGATGAAAGAATCCGAGGCGAATGTTGCGTCCCCACTTCCGCCGCCGTCGTCGAAATGGAAAGGCCCGCAATCGAAAATCGCCGAGAAGCTTTTCCTATCGCTCGTAAAGAAAAAGGTGAAATTGAGTGCCTCGGATATGGAGACTTTGAAAGCTGCGAACGATCGATTAACGACCGCGCACGAGAACAAAAACAATTTAGATTCCTTGAAAAAGGATCGTCACAGCGGCAAGCGCGTTTCTGTTCTCGCGTCGGCTAAGGAACGCGCGCAAGTGTCCTCGTACGTGAATGCGATAAACGCGAAGAATGGCGGCATCGCCGACTGCGCGTGGAAGCTTATACTTGCGGCCGCCTTACGATGGCGTCCGGACGTAAAGGACGATACTGCGGTAGATGCTCTAAATATCTTGAAATTAGCGGAAGTTTTTGGCGTGGATGGTGTATCCTCCCGTCCGGAAATCCGATTGAGAACGCACTTGATGTTAGCGGACGCGGCGATTGATGTCGTCTCGGAATGTTTTGAGACAAATTCGCTCAAATCGGGCGCAGAAACGTCCAAGCGATGGGCGCTGCTCGCTAAAAAACATGTCCAACGCGCGCACGAAATTTCCTCTGACGAGGAAGGTAAGAACGAGAGATGGGGCGAGATTCACTTCGTTGAGTATAAATTATCTGTAGCTTTGGGATTAGGTAAAGTGGCGAGAGAGCATTTAGACGCCAGTCGCGAGTGTTGCCCGAAATCCGAAAGCAAAAAAGACCAACGAGGACTTCGAAGCGCTCCTCCTTCTAAAAAGAGCGCATCCGTCGACGATTCCTGGATACTCGATAAAGCTCCCGAACGGTTCACCCGAACGGCGTGTGATGCCGCGGTTCGGCTCACCTCTTTGCGCGAAACTGTCACCGGCGCCGCGGCGCGTTTCGCCATGGGTGAAACGAAAGAACTCGTCTTTGAACTCTCGCCGGTGTTGATCGGCAGAAAACCTTTGCGCGTTCCAGATGGCATGAAAGATGCAGATAATAGAGACGATGATGCGAGCGGAGAAGAATCTACGAAGAAGACGAAAGCCGTTAGCAAAAAGAGAGCAACGTCGAGAAACAAAAGTAGTTCTAGTCAACAATACGGATCGGAAGACAATCGGGAAGCGTACGTCATGACCCCTGTGGAACGTGCATCCGCGCTTAAAGTGCTATGCGACGCATCAGTAGCGGAAGGGAACGATCCGGAAACGCTCATTCGCGCGCTCTCTGAACTCTTTGACGTAACCGGTGATCACATCGCGTTGAGAGCCATCGCGCAGTGTCTGTGTCGATTGTGTTCGAACTTTGACGATTTTTGCGATGCCACTGCTATCAGCGAAAAGAACGACGATCCCGCGACGCCGCGGAAGGCAAGCGGTGGCGCGGCGAGGGAAACTGACCCTATCGCGAATAAGAAGGACGTTTTAGCCGCGACTCTTTCAAAGAGTGAGATTGAAGTGGCGTTGCGCACAGTTCGCCAACTGAATTTACATCCGCTCGCGTGCGTCGCTTTTGAAACCTACGTCGTTAAAGGTGCAACGGATCCTTCGTTGAATCTCAATCACAGAGATGCATCGAAATGTCGCGCGAAAGCGATTGGAGCAGAATCTGCGGCGCAATTGATTGATGCGTTGCAGAGAATGGAAGGAATGCTCGATGATTTGGATGTCAAAAAGATGTGCGACGCGAGCGAGCGACTGCACACTTGCATGGCGGACGCGAGATGTTGCTGCGGATCAAAAGCTTTCAACAGTGCTTCATATCTTTCGGCAAAAAAGAAAGCTGGTAATAACGAGGCGCACAATCACGCTTATCACGCGTTAGATTTTGCGTCCGGAAGTTCGTATCTGCGGCAGCGGTTAGACACGCTGTCGGAAAGAAGATCGTTGTTGTGTCGAAGCATAGCCGAAAGCCGAGAATTGCAAAAGAGATGGACGCCACCACAAGAAATGCCGGATAATGTTCAAGATGTGATCACGATTGCGAGCACGTCTGACGACGACACGAACAAGACCGCGTCCTTGATGGAAACGGACGAAGAGAATAATTTGGACGAGCAAACTACGCCGAAACCTGCGAGTAAACCGCTTCTGTCGGATGAAGAAACAGGTACACAAACGCAAAGTCAACCGTCGTCGTCCATGTTTGGATCCATCGTTGGTGTGATATCGAGAGCCGTCGGATTGTCTCCTAAACCGCAAACGGTGCCCGATGGAGCAGCCGCAGCGGCGGAAAATGATACGTCTGCCCCAAGTTCTCTCGAAAAGTCTCAGCAGCTTGAGACCGAAAAACGAGGTAAAAAAGCAGTCACGAAGAAAGCGGCTGCGGCGGCAAAGAAGAAAAAGCAACAACAACAACAGAAGAAGAAACCGCCACCCACGCAATCTGCGATGAAGAAGGCCGAATTGAAGAAAGCTATGGATCCGTACGAAGGCAAGATACGAAAAGATGTGGAGGATTTGCACAGACTAGACTCGATTATCGCGCAGTGTTTATGGTGCGCGTACGGCGTGGATCTTTCAAAAATCATCACGCCTTTGGGTTTCACTCTACGAGATTGTCGCAGGGAAGGCGGCGCGTGCGAGGTGCCAGAATCGTTCTTGTCTGCAAAATCGATGATGCCAGACTTCTTAGAGGACGAGAACGAGAGAAACCAAGCGAACTACAAGACTTGGACGGCGCAAAGGCAAAGAGCGGCTACGTTGTGGCGCGCGATAAAACCGTACGTCGAAGAAGCTGTTCGTCTAGATCAAGATAGTGAAGAAGACGATAACAATATTCTCGCGTCGAAGCAGGCGAAAATGCCCGCAGAGACTGTTGAAAATATTCGAAGTGCGGTCAGTATGGTGCGAAGAACGTTCAGAAAGCCGCCAGAGGCTGTTCAAAAAGAAGATTTGGTTCGTTTGGATAAGGTCTTCACGGTTTGGCAGAATCACAACGGTGACTTCCCGGAGTTGACGTCCGCAGAAGCGACGGCTATAATGGCTCTCTTGCAACAAAATTCGCCTCCGTTGTCAAAGAAAGCGCGACTGCAGAGACGGATGTTCGGTGTCGCGACAAGTAGCATCGGAGGTCCGGCGACGCCGATGCCGAGCTTTACCGGCGCGGCGCATCAACAACGGCAGAATAATGGCGAGGCAGGTGGTGACGGTTCTGCGATGATGGATATCGACGATGAACAAGATGACCCGCGAAATCAGGATGCAGATATTTTCGCGGATTTGTTTTACCTCTCCGCGAAGCTTGAACACCGGAGACTTTCGCAAAGCCTCGAAGTCGTCAACGATAACTGGAAATTCTTATCTTCTTTGTTAAATTCGAACAGTCCCTCTCAATGGTCACCCGAAGAACATCCATCGGACGAACCCGCGCACGCGACCATGTCTCGCGAGTACTGCTACCTGTTGAAGTATGATTTGTGCTACAATCCGAAACGCGTCGATAGTTGGCGATCTCTGGCGGTGCACTTTGACGCCGTGAAGGATGTCGTCATATCAGACGGCGGGAAGATGTGTTCTGCGGAAGAATTCAGAACGAACGACGACGGCAGAGTAATGGTGCTCATCCGCTTGCACCAAAGCTGGTTGAGAGCGTGTCTCCACGCTACGATAGTTCTTCTCGAAGAGAAGAAAAGAGTACTCGAATCGCAACTCACCAAGGACGCGGTCATCTCGGAAGGCGAGTTTAATGCGTCGTCTCAAAAGCTCACCGCAGAAGAGTCAGAGGCGATTACATCTCAACTCGAACTCGTAAAGGATGAGTTAGCGGAGAACTACGAGCGTCAAGGTATGGCTTTTTACGAGAACTTGCAAAATTGCCTTCCGTTTTACGATGGTCGACGCGAAAAAATCGAAAGGGAGACGTCGGCGTATCAGCACGCGCTCACGAGAGCGGTCGTGGCGTTCAAGAGAGCCTCATCGAATGCGCCGGAAACCTATTTATATGACTTGGAGCTTGCAAAGTGTTACCGGAAGCAAAAAGAGCCGATAGCTACCGTTTTACATTCGTTCAAAATCGCCGTCGACAACGCGCCAGAGTTTCTCGAGCCTTTGTACCAACTCCACGCGGCGCGGTGTCGCTCGTTGTTGACTGTACCACTTGAGTCGAGAGGAAAAGCGACTGAATCCAATACACCGGTGATTAAAGAAGTGAACAAATATAGGTTTTTACCGGTAGGTGCCTTAGCTGCGTTGCCACCAGCGCAGCAGAAGACGTGGGCGACGGCTTGGAAAGATGCGAATATGGCCTTAAAGAAAATAAAGGAGAACATTCCGCTGTATCACAAAGTCTGCTACCGCTTGGCGCGAAATTCTTTGGAACACAACGCTCAGGTTTACGAGCAATTGTCCAGGACTGATAATCGCCCTCGCGAAGGTCCACCACTTGCGGAGGATCCCTCGCACGCGGGTGCTATCGACGCGCTGACGTGGTTGACGCCTATGTTCGGTGTCACGGAACCGTGGAGAGCGGGACTCGGCATGAAACGTAAAAAAACGAAAAAGTTTGCGTTTTCGCTCGGTATGATGGTGGAAATGGAGGACGTGACTATCGGTTTTGGGTCGTCAGTGTCGCCGGCAACCAGCGAAGTAGCAGAGGCTGAAGACGAAGATAGACGAAACGCGGCGATAGCGGCTGCGTCCCTGGGCAGTAAAAAATACGACGACGACGGTGAACTCTACGTCCAGCTTCAAACGAAAGTCTGCATATCATCCATTGGCCAGGTAGAATCTACCAGACGCTATGTTGCTGCCGTTCGAAGAAATTGTTCCTTATTTACCTCGTGCTGCTATTCCCTCCAAGACTTGGACGCTTTGAATTCAATCGTTGTCATGTTGACTTCAAACAAAGACGCGCGTTCCAAGAAAAAGACGGATTACTTATTTAGATCTTTAGAGGATTTGCGCGAAGCGACTTTAGGACGCTCTATTCGCGCCGTCGCATCCGTGATTGCATTCAACGGCGGCAACGATGACGACGACGAGACGAAATTGGACGACGAGGATACGGTGTCGTATTTTCTCGAAAGAGCGTTTGAGCTGTACATCGAATACGGCATTCCGAGTAAATACAGTTCAAAGCCGTGGAACGAAACGGTTTTACCGTACATGCGAGCGACGTACGAGGAAGAGCACATGACTGCTGACGCGAGCATGACGCGTCTCCTTGCTCCGTCGTACGAAGCCGCCTTCCACGGCGCGGTGCAAAACATCCCATTGGATTATGCGGCGCAAATAACCCCGGAACAATTAACGTCCTCCGAAACTTGCTCTCAAATGATACCGGTTCCATTACAAGAAAAGAGTTTTGAAGAGTACGCGATGTTATTCGTGAATCAAGTCGTCAATCACGAGGACATCTCAGGCTTGTTGATTATTTACATGCAACTGCAGCAAAAATTGTCGCCCAATGCTAGATGGGAGTATATGGTTCGCGACGAAAGCGTGGAACCGCCTCTGGGTTCTGCGCCAATCATGCGCGCGGCGACGGACAAAGAAATGCACTCGTCGTTATCTTTGAAAGAGTCCGTGAGAGATTCTTTGGGTCAGTTGTGCGTCCAAAAGCTTTTGGACCACATGGAGCGCAAGCGCAAAACCACCGCAGCGGCGTTGAAGAAGAACAAAAAGTCCTCCTCCTCCTCCGCTGCCGGCGGTAAAAATAAAGTCTTGAATGGCATCGAGCTTCTCATCGAAGACTCCTACGAAGCCGAAGGTGGTTTATCGGACAGCGCCAAAGCTGTCGGTGATTTAGACTACTGCCTCTACGCGGCCATTACTTTGATCGACGAAATCAAATACGAAGCCAAATGTTTGAAAGCTCGTTACGAACGCGAAGTAGACACGTACGCGATATTGATGGCAAACCCAGACTCCTCCACGTACAAACAAGCCGTCCACGGTGAGAAAGAACAAGACTTACGACGCGCCTGCGACGAAGCGATGCTCGCGATAAAAAAGGCAAACACGCAAGAAAACATGGAAGCGTTTTGGTTGTCGAAGAAGATTCTCGCGGAATGGCAGGATGAAAATCGACGACTCACTGCCGAATCTTCTGGAGAAGTGCAAGAAGCTCGCGCAAAAATAGAATTTAAAGCGAGAGTAGACGCGGAAAACCTCCTCAACCGATCGGAACCGGCGAAAATCCTCGTCAAAGTCGTCAACGCCCTCTTGACCGGCGTCCGGGTCGACGGTTCGCAAACTGCTCCAACACCTTCAAATCTCGTCACAGACACCGATGCCGCCTACCAATGGGCCATGGACGCGTGCTGTCCAGTCGACGTCAAAGGTCGACGCAACGAAGCGCGAAGAAAGAAAACCCAAAAGTCTTCCCGCTCGCTTCGCGAAGTCCAGTTCCGCGCGTTAAAATCGAAAGAACTCAAGGAACAAAGAGCTAAAGAAATTGCAAACATGAAGAAAAAAGACGACGAAAATAAGAAAAACTTGGAAAGTTTGGTCCAACAGGCGTCCTCGCCGGCTGGGAAAGTCGTCCGCGCGGACGCGCCGGACGACCACAGATACGAGGAGAACGAAGATTTTTAATCTGAAACCTTAAACCCTAGCTTTTAAAGGTGAATTGGAGTTGCCCAATTATTCTTCAATTGTACTCTCCAGTATTCCCAACTGCTCGTATCATGTATTCGTCTCTTTCATAAAGAATTCAAACGAACTCATGTCCTCAAAATCCCCATCCTCAAAACAAGCGATTCGACTCACCGACTTGCACGTCGGCATGTTCGTTGAAGTCAATTCCGGCGACCCGAAGAACCCGTGGTGGGGAGAAATTCATCAAATTCATTCCAAGAAAAAAACCGTCGCTAAGAAGTCTAAAGAAGAGTCAGACGAGGATTTCGAACCGATCGGGGTGAAGTGGATTGCGCGCGTTCTCGGGACCAAGGAGAAGTTATACGAGTATAAGGGAGGGTCGCATAGGATTTGGAAAGAATCCATCGTGAAATGTGGACACGATTTGGATTGCGGATTGTATCTCAAAGGGAAAGGGAGGAAGGTTTTATCGAAAGCGCCGAAGAGCGAGAAGAGCTTCGAGAATACTAAGAATACTAATACTAATAACAAGAATACTAAGAACTCCATGGCCTTGGTCGTTCGTAAATCGACGCCGACGAAGAAGAAGACGGATAAAGGACGAGCATTACACCTGGTGAAAGAGAAGCGACAGACTGAATTGAACAAACGACTGGTGCGGGAGAGCGAACGACTGAAGGAGGAGAAGGCAAAATGGGCAAAAGCGGCGCGCGAAGCGAACCGCAAAGTCGCCTCAATTGAAAAGGACCAAATTCGAGTGGCGAGTGGGAAAATGCCGTCTGGGAAAAAGATGCGGTCGACGCCGATTAAACAAAGGACAAAATCCGCGCTGGTTTCCAAGAAATCCCCCGGAGGCGCCGTGTTTCAAAGAGTCCTCACAAAAGGTCTAGGGGTCGCCAAGAAGATGATGATACCGTCGCCGAAAAAACAACAGGCGTATCACAAGCAGGTTGCCAAACTTACGCAGCCGCCATTGCAGAAGAAACTAAAAACATCATCGAAAAGCGTCAAACGCGCAACGTCGTTGCCTCAACCGACGTACAAAACAGCGCGTAAATCGGCGCCCGGGGTGGTCTTCGGGACATTGTCCGCGACCGATTCAGACGACGATTCCGACGAGTTCTGATTTGAAACGTTCGTTAAACACGCAAACAAAGCATCGAGATCGGATCTAAACTGATATATAATACCAAAGCTCTACTCTTTACTGTAACATGCGAATGCCCTTAAATTTTCCTTCATTTTCCCTTCACTGAAAAATGCAAACGTGCTGCTTGTCGGCGAAAATTCAATTCAATCACATCTCTCGACGTTTCGTACGCATACAACACGTTAGAAGTAACAACAACAGCAAAAGAGCGTTCCAGACGATACTCACGATGAGTGGAAATGAAAATTCTTCGTACCAAGGTAGAGGCGGCAGAAGTGGTGGTCGATCGAGCGCAGGCGGCAGAGGCGGGAGATCGAGCGGACGAGGTGGCGGCGGCCGATTTAACGACGGCAACGACGGCGCGCAAAAGCGCGAACACGGGACGCAGCGAGGACCGAATCCGCCACACAAAAGGCGGGAATCCGAGGAAGGGCGAGAAAGAGGCGGAAGAGGAGGAGGTCAAGGAGAAAGAGTGAGATTGAACGTCGGTTCGCAACGGACCTTGAACGAAGCACAACCGGCGAAAAACGTGAAAGACGGCGGGAACGTGCCGACGACGATGGCGTTCGCGTCGATGGGTTTGTCCAAGCAATCGATGCGAGCGATTACGGAGGTGTGTAAGTTTACGCACGCGACGGCGGTGCAGGATCAGACGTTGCCGCACATAACGAAAGGTGTGGACGTTTTGGCGAGAGCGAAGACGGGATCCGGGAAGACGGTTGGATTTACGCTTCCGAGCATCGAGTTGTTGATGAAGAACCCGGAGACGAGGAAAGGCGACGTGTCCGTGTTGATCGTATCGCCAACGAGAGAATTGGCGAGTCAAATTCACGTGGAAGCGAACCAGTTGTTGACCTTTCACGAGTACGGTGCGCAGGTGGTGTTCGGAGGGACGAACATAGGGACCGATAAGAAACGATTGAGAGAGAATAGGTGCGATTTCTTAGTCGCCACGCCGGGGAGGTTGATCGATCATTTGGAGAACGAAGGGTTGAGAGAACGGATGTCAAATTTACGAGTGTTGGTTTTAGACGAAGCCGATCAGTTGTTGGAGATGGGTTTTCGACCGTCGATTGAGAAGATTTTGAGTTATTTACCGAGGAATCGGCAAACGTTGTTATTTTCTGCGACGGTGCCAGACGCGGTGAAACAAATCGCCGCGAATGCGATGAGTGATAATCACGTGTACATCGATTGCGTCGGGGACGAGGCGACCGCGACGAATTCTCAAGTTGCGCAGTGGTTAACCGTGGCGGATACCAAGGATCATTTGGCGTTACTTTTGCAAGTGGTTGAAGCGCACGCAAGGGAGGTGCCGAACCATAAAATCATGTGCTTCTTCCCGACCGCGAGAGCGACTGGGTTGGCCAGCGAAGTTTTCGAAGCTATGGGAATCAAGGTGTTTGAAATTCACTCGAGAAAATCGCAGTCGGCGAGAACGAAAGCGGCGGACCAGTTTCGCGCGAGTAAGTCCGCGGTGATGATGTCCTCGGACGTGACCGCGAGAGGTATGGATTTCCCGGACGTCACATTTGTCATTCAAATTGGATTACCGTCCTCGAGAGAACAGTACGTCCACCGATTAGGTCGAACCGGAAGAGCTGGTAAAACCGGTGAAGGTTTACTCATTCTCGCTGATTTCGAAAAGTACATCTTACGATCGATGAAAGATTTACCGTTGCAAGTGGCTGAGGCGAGCGTGGACCCGAACGCCTCGGACAGAATCAATCGAGCGTTGCAAAAAGTCGACTCCAAGACCAAAGATCAAGCCTACGTCGCGTGGATGGGTTTTTATAACTCGAACACTGGGAAGATTGGATGGTCGAAGAACGATTTGGTACACGCCGCGAATTCGTACGCGATTGACGTTTTGGGATGTCCAGGATTACCGGGCGTCTTGGCGAAAACCGTCGGCATGATGGGCTTGAGAGAACAAAGACCGCTGTTGAATGTCGTCTCGCAGTTGGATGGTGGTGGCGGCGGCGGCGGCGGAAGAGGCGGCGGTGGTGGCCGAGGCGGCGGCGGTCGAGGCCGAGGGGGCCGGCGATAATACCGCTACTATACGAACACAACTGTGTGTAACAACTGCATCTGTTGTTTCTGTTGTCGTCATTTAATTATAATTAGTTACTATGTGTTTGCTCGTGTTGTTTTAATATAAATGTCCGTGTACGCGACTACTACGTACCGATGAAGTTCTTTTTTTCAACTGCACGAATACAACTACTTTACGCCTAACTTTTTCAACTGTCGCAAAATATCGCCGACTAAATACAGGGACCCGGCGACCAACACGTCGACGCGTTTCGGCGCGACCAAATCTGCTTTTCGTCTCAAGGCGCTTATCGCGCCCGCCACGGAAGCGCGAACATCCGTTTGACTACTATTACTACTATTACTACTATTACTAAAACCACTGGTGTTGAGACCTTTCACCTTTTCAATCTCGCGCCAAGTCGTTGCGCACGCTTCTTGCCACTCCAAGTTCTTCTTGTCGTCTTCGACTTTAACCAGTCCGAGCGCGGAGGAATCCGGCGGGCAAAACATGGCGGTATCAATGCGCACGTTTTTCGATTTCAAAACGTCCACAGAAGCCGACAACAAAACCTTTGGCGACCGCTCTTCCATGCAATTGAAGAGGAAGACATTGTGACACATTCCCGAACTTAATTGTTTCCCGTCGTTGTAACAGTTGTCGTGCTGCCCGTCCTTCTTCCGTTTGGCGTTGACGTGCGCGGAAAACCATTCCGCGCACGTGCGCATGGACTCCTCCGTATGGGCACCGTCCAAATAAAACGTCAAGTTTTTACTGTGCTCGTCTCGTACGATTTGCTCTCGACCAGGCCATCTGGTCTTTTCTAATCCTCTTCGAAAAGTATCCGGAAGCACGAGTTTCGCCTCCGGTTTCTTCTCTCTTTCCTTCTCCAATTCTGCTAATATCCCTCGATGTTTCGTTTTCCTCGCCCACTCTTTGACCAACTCCACGGCTAAGCTCGCGTTTATCCTCTGATGCGGTCCACTCAAACCGAGCTCAACTTTCTCCTCGCCGCCTGTGTTGTTACCATCTTCGTTTCCGTCTAAATCAATCTGCCTGGCGACGACCAACTCGCATCCAACCTCTTCTTTTTTCCTCTCCAAACTCCTCATCGCCTCGGGAACTTGCGGACTCGTAAACGCTCTCGTCCCATTTTTAAATATCCCAGCTTTCTCCCACGCGATCTTCTCGATCGTATCTCCTAACACTTCCACGTGGTCTAAACCTAAACTCGTCACCGCAACCACCTTGGGTTCTCGGACGCAGTTCGTCGCGTCGAGCCGTCCTCCCAATCCGACTTCTAATATCAAACACTCCGTCCCGGCGTCTTTGAATATCTTCAATCCTAAAAGGAACAGGAATCGAAAATACGCCGGTAACTCCATCTTTAACGTAGTCTCGATCGTTGTTTTCGTCCACCAAAACGCCTCGATAAATTCCCGTTTCCCAACCGGTTTACCGTTTATCCGAAACCGTTCTCGCACGTCCACCAAGTGCGGCGACGTGAACAAACCGACATTTTTCACGTTGTTTTCCAACAAGACAGATTCGCAAAACGCGCACGTGGACCCTTTCCCTTTCGTCCCGGCCACGTGTATCGCGTTTGACTGAGTTTCCAAAAAATGGCGTAAGTTTAATTCGTCCACGTATGTGTGGAGCGTTTTGAACTGGTCCTCCCAGGATATATCGCCGGAGACGTTCCGGTTTTTCCCGGAGATTGTCTTCGCGAGTTCGTTTAAGCATTTCTTGTAATCTGATTCCAATTTATGCGCGTCTTCTTCTTCTGTTTTTTTGTCATTTTGATGGATAGAAACGATAGGTTCCGGCATTATATGTGTGTGTGTGCCGAAAACGTTCGCGTATAACAAATACTACTCTATTCTCTCCTTATAATGGTAGTAGTATTATGCGCGTTACTAATAGTGTTTAGTTTTAATGCAGAAGAGTTTGTTATCCACAAAACGAAAACTCCGACCCCCTAAATAAAATACTAGACTATGAAACCCTAAAAAATAATTTTTCTTTCTCGGGAAAATCTGAGGAGCTTCAAATTCGACGCGCGAAACGGATCAATCGTATACTGCTCTCTTAATTCACGCACACTTACACACACACACAGATTCCTTTATTCTTTGTGTGCGTGTGTGTGTGTGTGCGTGCACAGAGAAAGAAGCGTTCTTTTGCTCTCTTTTACAATACTACACATTTTGTTGGATTGTGGCCGCGGAGGGGAGACGAATAAAACGCAATGGAGCCGTCGTTGAATTCCAATCCGATTAATAACTCGCAGGAGCAACAAAATAATACTCCGCATAGGACGACGGGAACGACGATATCCCCGACGCCGTCGTCGTCGTCGTCGAATACTACTACGAATAGTTCGTACGGGGCGGCAGCAGCGGTTTCATCAAACAACACATCGAGAAAAGGACCACCACCGAACAAGAGCAACTTCATGGAACAAAACACGGAAGGGCGCATAACGCACGTGGAGATTAAGAAACCGACGACGCCGACGATTTCGCAGCACATAAAGAAACCATCGACGCCGAAGAAAACACCTTCTTCCACGACGACATTCAACGCGACAGGAGGAGGAGGTTTAGATCAAAAATGGGTCGCCCCGGATGAAGGCGCGTTTACGAACATATTTGCCTCCAACGCGTGCAGATTACTGAAAGCGTTCGGGTCGGTGATGGTATTAATCGTGCTCGGGATCATCGGGTTGACGTATTACGCCACAGTTGCGTTAGTGTACGGACCGTTGAGTGAAGAAGGGACGGAAGACGAGAAGAAGGTCGCGAAGACGGTTTTGGTGACGTACCATTTGATGATCTTTATGATTTTATGGTCCTATTTCGCCATCGTGTTGGCGGAACCCGGAAGCGTGCCGGAGAGGTGGGAACCTCCCGAAGAAGATGAAGAGATAGCTGCCAATATTCCAAAAAGTGAAAGTAAACGACGAGTGTGTAAGAAATGCATCGCGTGGAAACCGGAGAGGACCCATCACTGCTCGGTGTGCCAGAGATGCGTGTTGAGGATGGACCACCACTGCGTGTGGGTGGCCAACTGCGTCGGCGCGAGAAACTACAAATTTTTCTTACAATTTTTAGCATACACGTTCATAGGAACAACTTTCGACGCGATATGTTTGCTGAGCGATTTCGTGCAGTTTTTCAAAGACGTGGAAGATAGCGAACAACCCGGGAGCGACACGTCGCCGCAAGAGAGAGACGAGTTGAGGCAACACGGCGGCGCCATGACGCTCGTCTTTGTCGCGTTTGTCATGAACGTCGCGTTCGCGGCGTCTCTTTTAGGCTTCATCGTCATGCACGGAAACTTAGTCTTAGCCAACATGACGACGATTGAAATGTACGAGAAGAAGAAAACGCTGCCGTGGAAGTACGACAAAGGACGGTGGGGAAATTTTAAGGAGATTTTTGGCGATAACGTTTTTAGCTGGTTGTTGCCGTTTCACACGAAACGAGCGAGCGAGAAAATCGATCGAAACGCCGGGTTGACCGAAGGTCACATCGCATTAAAGGGCGAATATTGTCGCCCGATAGTTCATTAGAAGAGTTCATCATTAGCAAGAAAAGCAGCGTTTACTACTACTACATGTAGCGGTTGTGATACGAATACTAGAATTTAGACTACTACTACATGTGCTCTACTTCTCTCCTATATATATTATTCTTTCCTAAACATCATCGCCTCTCGTAACTCTCTCTCCCGCCTCTCTTTCCTCTCTTTCTCCTTCCTTTCTTCCTCCTTCTTTCCTTCTATTTCTTTCGATTCCACCATGCGCTCGATCTCGCCTCTCAACCCTTCCAACTCCTTTGCATGCACATCCCTCTCGTCTTTCTCTTCCATTTCCTCGCTCGTTTGAGACGAAGAACGCTCAGAAAAAGAACAAGAATCAATCAAAGCGTGTAACTCGAGCGCATTTGTCATGCGCACTCCTTTCGCTTTTGATGTCATTTCTCGTACGTTCGTTTCGATGGCGTCTATGTGCGGGGACATTTGGTGGACGAACCGTTTGGAACGCGCGTGGATGGTTTTCACGAGTTCAGAGGATTCTATATCGTTTTGATCGTCAGGAGGAGAAGAGTTACTGTTGTTGTTGAATAAAGCGTTTATGTTCACGCCTTTCTGATGGAGGAACGAAGTCAGACTGGACATTGTTGTTGTTCTCTGTTCGTCGTCGTTAAGCGCGTGCATAGAGTGAAGAACTGGACATTTTCCCCACTTTTCATCCCCCATCCAAAAGCTTTCTTTCGTTCGCTCTTTCGTAGTAAAAGCGCTCGTCTCACCACCACCACCACGAGCGAGTACTACAACATGTCATCCTCTCCTTCTCTCTTCTGTTGTCGAACGGCATCATCATCGTCAAAGTCGCCAAAATCATCTTTCCCCATTAAAGCGTCGAAATGCTCCTTCCAGGCGGTGTTTAGGAGTAGGAGTAGGAGTAATACTAACACCACGAGGAGGAGTCAAAACAGGAACAGGAGTGCGGCGTGTAGTAGTAGTAGTAGTAGTAATAGTAATAATACTAACAACACGACGAGGAGTCATCAAAACACGAGGAATAATAGGAGTAGGAATGCCACGAGAGGAGAAGAGTTTTTAGGAGGTGGATTTTTTAGTCACGTGGAGGAAGAGTTCGCGTCGATCGACCGGGAGCTTCTCAACGCTCGAAGGCAGATGACGATGTTCGAAGAAGAAGGAGGAAGAGGAAACGACGCTCGCGAGGATTTGGGACCATCTGTTCCGAGCAACAGAACGGTCGAAAAGAAGAGAGAGATTCGGAAAGAACGTCGCGGTGAAAACTCGTACAGTAACTTCCACTACGTGGAATCGGTGACGACGTACGGGGGGGCGCCGCCGGGGCTTTCCGGCACGAGGACGGGAAGCGTTCTGCGCAACGGGTACGCGCTCGTCGGTTTCGCCTTCGTTTTGTGCGGGACGACTTTTGCGTATTTTAAAGAGAAGAAAATGTTCGCGCGAAACTTCTCGCGCACGAATTTCAAGGACGAAGAAAAGGAAAAACTCGCGCTCCGATGGCCGGCGTTGTATCTGTTCTCGGAGACTTTTCGAAGAGAGTTTCGAAAGACGCGAGACAACGCGGAAAAGGAGGAGGATTTGGAGAAATAAAATAGCATCATCATCATCACTTCTTAGAAGAAAAATGTTCGTCGCCGTCTAAATACGCAGAGTACTCTTTTCGCAAAGGAGTACAACAAAGAAGAGCGTATCTCTAAATGCACCAAAAATGGCCATAAATTTTCCCTTCAGTTTACCTCATTTATAGGAACTTCTGGGGGCCTGAGTCGTTCCATTCGTTTATATTCTACATCTGGAATCGCGAGGATAGTTCGAGTACGGATCGAGGGAGTCATTCGAGGAGAATTGGAACTCTTTGAGTACGGATCGAGCGAGTAATTGGAACTTTGAGTCTACGGAATTTTAAACGCAAATACTTGAGAGAAACTTTGAATAAACATGTCGTTTTCTTCGGTTTCTGTGTCGCTCTCCTCCCAGATGATCGAGAGTAGGTGTTGTTCTTCTTCTCGGATATATCATCGTCGTCAAAGTCGCTGTTTTCGTTTGAAGAATTGGTCTTCTGTCTCTGTTTCTTCTCGCAAAGATGATGATGGGAATCTGCAGCCGTTTTTGAAACGTCGTGGTGGTGGCTTGGTGTCGTCGTCGCGTGTTTTTTGCACGAAGAAGAAAAAGACAAAGAAGACAAAGAAGCTGAGCGGGAGAAGGGACTTTGGTGTTCTCGTCGACGCGGTGATATCGTCCTCGGACGTCGTCGCGAGGAGTAGTGGTTCGAGCGATGATGATGAAAATGTTGATGTTGATGCGACTTTGAATACTACGAACGCGAAGATGTTTAAGAAGAAAAAGAACAAAGTCGAAATCAAAGTCATCTGCTCGGACGTGGACGGAACGTTGGTCACAAACAAGGATGGTTTTAGTTTGACCGGGAAAACGGAAGCGATGATTAAAAAAGCGCTTGTGGAGAGGAAAGTGCCGACGATGATCGCGACTGGGAAAACTCGAGGGCCGTGGGCGGAGAAATTGTTCTCGGAGTTGAACCAAGACGAAGGCGTTCCGGGCGTGTTCGTGCAAGGGACGGTCACGTATGATGGTCTTGGGAACGTGTTGGAGTCGTTGACGTTGCCGGCGGTCGCCGCGGAGGCGATTTGCGGGTACTGTCGCATTCGCGGTATTTCAGTCGTCGCGTTTTGCGAGGAGAAGATTGTTTGCGAGAAGAGAGACGCGCAGACGGATTTGGTGATGGAGTACGGCGAAGCTGAGCCAATATCTGTGCCAAAGTTGTCTTTGTACGAAAAGAAACCGAACAAGATGATTTTATTTTGGGACGAAGAGACGAACGGGAGTAAATATGAAAACTTTGCGCGGTTTCGCGAGGAAGCGGAGAAAATGTTGGGAAATTACGACGTCGATATGACCGTGGCTGTTGATGGTATGTTAGAGTTTTTGCCGAAGGGCGCTTCGAAAGGCGCCGCGGTGAAGCGCGCGTGCGAGAGGATTTTGAACGTCGAGATGGAAAATGTATTAGCCATTGGAGACGCCGAGAATGATTTGGATTTACTGAAAATGGCGGGAACGAGCGTAGCGGTCGCGAACGCGAAGGATAGCGTAAAGAAAGTGGCGACGTTTACCACGAACGCGACGAACGAGGAAGGAGCTGTCGGGGAGGCCATCGAAAAGTTTGTTTTCGCCGCCGCCGCCGACGAGTACGAAGAAAACAAAGAGGAAGAAGGAGAATATGTATCACCACCGCAAATGACGAAAACACAAGTAGCAGAAACAGTACCAACAGCAAACGTAGCTAAAAAGAAACCGTCGATGACAAAGGAAAGCAGCGAATTCAAAATCGTCACGAAAGAGGCGACTGAATTCGCGAGAGCGAACCTTTCGGAAACGATCTCAAAAGTCAAAGCTGAAATCGAAAAGTTCGATAAGAAAGAATTCGAAGAGAAAATCATGAAAGCCGTCGTCAAACCCGTCGTGAAATCTGTGCGTGCCACGCAAGGAGGAGGAAGCGCGGACCTCGCGCAAAGAAGCGCGGAGATGGATGCCGAAAACGCCAAGCGCTTGAGCGACGAAAGTAAAAGCGACGAAGCCTCGGCGACAAAGAAAAAATTAGCGGCGAAAGCTGCCGTTCGCGCTGCCGAAAGTGCCTCGAAAGCGGCCATATTGGAAGCAGAACGTGTTTCATCGAGTTTGGACGACTGCAAAGGCGAAGAGTGCGAGGCGTTAGAACCAAAAGCGGCGGAATTAACTGAGCGCCTGGCGCAACTTCAGAGAGGCTTGGAGTTTGAAAAGAGAAAGTTGGTAGAGGCTGAGAGATTAGCCGCTGCTGCAGCTGCTTCTGCTTCTGCTTCTGCTTCTGCTACTACTACTACTGTTACTACAGGAAAGCCGCAATCACCATCACCATCGCCACCAACACCGACACCAAAGGCGACGACATCAACTGCTGCGCCTTCGTCCGCGTTGATCGAGCCGATGTTGATAGAGCCAGAGTTTTCGCTCCCAGCCGCAACTCCAAAGAAATCTCCGCCGGCGACGAAAGGCGTGAAGAGCTATAAGTCCGCCTCCGCGAGCTTTAAGAAGACGAAAAAAGAAAAAGGATTACAAAAACTGAACACCACCACCAATAACACCACCAACAAAAACGAAAAGACAGAATCGGAAGTGAAGGCGGCGTGGAAAGAACCGATTAAAAGCGAGGATAACTCCGTCGCGTGGAAGGACGAGAAGCAACAAGAGAAAGAAAAGGAAAAGACTCCCGCGGCGGCGGGCGGTGAAAACAACAACAACTTCCTCGCGGCGTTTGCGGCATCGGCGTTGAAAACGGTCCAAACGCTCACCTCTCCAGAAGCTAGAATGATGCAACGCAACGCCGAAATCGCCGCGCTCAAAGCAGAAGTCATCAAGAAAGCGCTTAATTTAGACTCCGGTCGCAACGGAGACGTCACCGAAGAACAACTCGAAGACTTTAAAGTGACCTTGCGTAAACTCGAAGCCATGAACAACACGAAAACGCCCACGCGAAGCACTCTTATCAACGGCCAGTGGTCGCTCGCTTTCACTAACGACACCGACCTTCTCAGAGTTGGAAAAAGACGCGGGATATTCGGGACGCGGAACAAACGGAGCGAAGGCACCATTGATTTCGCCGTCGACGTGTTTGCCAACGACGACGATTTAATCAAGATCGAAGACGAAAAGAAACCGAAAAATAAGATGCGCTACGAAATACTCCGCTCCTGGCCGCAAAGTTCCGAGACCGGAGAGTTGACCGTCTTGAGCACGAACGCGCTCGCCCTCTCGCCGCCGAAAACGAAATTGTTCGGCTTCATCCCCATCGGCGGCGGCGGTAAGAAGAATAAGACTAAGATGAAGAGCAACAAAGAAGCCGCCAACGACGCCGACGAAGGAGAAGAAGCTGCCGACGAAAACGAACTCTTCGACGAAAACGAACTCGCCACCTACCAATCTCTCGTCGTCTCCTACCTCGACCTCGAAATGCTCTCCTTCCGCTCCGGCGTCGACGACTGCGTCTACGTGTTCCTCCAGAAAGACGTCGACTACCGAGTCGGCCGAGGGAAAAAGAAGATGAATTCAGTCAATAAACAGCTCAAATGATAAAATACTATATAACAACGAAGAAAGTATGTTGCACAAGGTATGTATAGATTGAGATGTGTGTAGCGTTGCCTATAAAAAATGTGTATAAAGTAAAGTAAAAAAAAACTGCCTTTTCGCCACACAAAAACACACAAAATCTCATTCATGTTCTCGTTCGGCGCGTCCAGCAAGAGAGGCGGTGGCAGCTCAAGTAAAGGCGAGGACACCAACGCGAAATTGTCGAACGCGTCGAAGAAGTCCTCCTTTTTATCCTCCTCTGGTGCTGCTGCTGTTCAATCGGGAAATGCTGCGACGGGGAACACCACCCAGAATAACATCCAATCGACGTTCCGGAAGAAACCAATCCCGGTCGGGCAAAAAGGCATCGAATTGCAAGCGCACATCAACTCGACCTTAGGGAACAACGGGTCGTTACGAGACGCGGTGAAATTGCCAAAAGGTGAAGACGAACTCGAGTGGATCGCGGTGAACGTGGTTGATTTTTTTAACGCGCTTGTTTTCCTCTACGACGTGGTCAACACGGAACACTGCACGGAGAAGACGTGTCCGACGATGTGCGCCGGGCCGAAGTTTGAGTACCGATGGATGGACGGGGAGGAGATTACGAAACCTATGGAGTGTTCTGCGCCGGTGTATTGCGGGTATCTGTTCAGATGGGTGGAGAAGCAAATCGACGACGAGAAGATATTCCCGAAGAAGCAAGGCGACGCGTTCCCGCGGGATTTTAAGAAGAGGGTGAAGAAAATCGCGGCGAGGTTGTTTCGAGTGTACGCGCATTTGTACCACTCACACTTCAAGATTATTTGCGCGTTGCAAGCGGAGAAACATTTGAACACGATATTTAAACATTTTGTATATTTTGCGGTAGAATTTAGTTTGATTAGTAGCGAAGAGATGATGCCGCTGAGAGAGTTGGTGGACGGCGTGTTGCAAGCGCCGTGAATCGGTGAAAGGGATGCGTCTGAATCGTCGTCGTTCTGCCGCCTGCGGAGATTATGCTGCTCATCTCGCTTCGTCTTCTTCAACCGTGTGAGTTTCGAAAGAAATCCTTTCATCTTGTGCGCTCAACAAGAAGCTATTCTTTTTGTAAAGACCACACACATCTTTCTCTATCTATCTATAACTTCTATTATCTGCTATCGTTGTTGCGCTACGTGACTGCTCGTTTCCCCGACGTGGGGCGCAAAGTCGAAGAATTTCTCGGTGCCCGGCGCCAAACGCGTGTGAAAACACATCTGACTCGGTTGCATGAAACTTTGCATGATGCTCATCGCGAACGGATCTGAAGGATGAAAAACGTACGCACAGTGTCTCTTTGAACGAGATTGTAAGATGGTATCGTCCAAAGAGGCTGCACGGAGCGTAAATCTCTTCCCTACCGATAACAAGGTTCCGATTTCCATGCCGTCGATGGGGACGTTTTCCATTTCTGGTTCTACCGGCGTGAACTTCACGCCGAATTCCGCTCGAGGTTTCGGGACGCACATCGCAGAGACGTTTCGTTCGTCGTAGTGAAACAAGCTACGATCAAAATAAGGGCTTATCGAACGGCTTTGACTCGTATCCGAAGCCGCATCGACGTTCAAAAGTAAACTCGCGGCGTTACCTAGCAACGTCAACTCGTTCGGTGCGTTGAGAATACCGTCGCGAATGAAGGATTTCGCCATGTCTTCTCTCCTCCCTCCCGCTAGACGTTGCCACATGTTTAAACCGTGTGTGGGAGAGAAGAACACCGCCTCTTCTTCTTCATTCTTAAACGGCGAGGAGCTATCAAACGTGTTCGCCGGCTGTGCCGCTCGCGTCGCCGCGATTCCCGCGTTGTTGTTCGATCCCAGAAACGTAGTCATCGTTTGATTGTCGTCGTTCATGGCTTCAATCGCGGAGCACGGAACGACGTGCAAGAATGTTCTCTTATCTAAATCGTATATCGTCAACACCGCTCTGTGCGTTGAATCGTCAAACCGTCGTCTGAGTTTATCTAAATGCGTCGACTGGTTCGCGAATACAATTTGATGCACCGCCTCCGCCGGGACAAATTTCAAGAGCAAGAGCGAATCGTCGAGCTGTCGAGCGTGGACTAAGGTTAATCGAGCCAACTTTTCAAAGTTTTTGTGAAAGTTTCGGAGTTCTTCTGGGCTGTCGTAGACTTCGCACTTGCACAAGGCATCGAGGAATCGGTGAACGAGAAGCTTTTGCGTCAAGCCTGTGATGCTCCTGTTGTTGTTGTTGTTGTCCTGTCGCGAGCTTCTTCGAATGTTGGGAACGCCATCAGCAGCGGTGAGACTCTCCCGGTCATCGGCGTTATATCGTCCACCACGTCGCCGGTTATTCGTACTCTCCTCCAAAGCTTGCGTTTCGTCCATTTGCTTTAAAATTTCCTCGTCCCCGGCTTCGCAGTACGACCCTAACGTGAACTTCTCCTCCAACTTCCCGTCCTCCTTGATATCTAAAAACGTGCAACTTTTGTGTTTCAACGAGACGATCGTTAAGGACGTGTCCTTGTAAATTGTCGCGCATTGGTTCCTCGTTAACCTCATAAAATCGTCCGAGAACATTTTACTGTCCACAATCTCTCCGCTTTCCGTTTCAATGATGTGAAACGTAATCGATTCAATCGTCGGCAACGCGTTGAATACGCTCAAATCGTTCATGGCATCTACATTCTCTTGTCCCTCTAATAACGACGCCGCTTCAGCCGCCGCCGTTCTGTTCCTATTCTCGTTGTTGTTGTTGTTGTTGTTGTTGTTATTGATATTATTATTCCCACCACCCGCATTCGTTGTCGTCGCATTCGCATTCGTATTCGCGCTCGAATCCACCTGCGTGCTCGACGCCACGACTAAATACTTTCCTCCTCTCGCCGTCAACAAAAAATCCCTACAAAACGATTCATCGTTCGCCTGCGCCATGGCGGATAAACTCGCCGTCGATACAAGTTTAAAATAGCTCTCAAAGTTCGAGTAATGTTTGCTAATCTCTCGCATCGCGTCTTCCATTCCCAGTTCTCGCTTTCGACATTTTTCATACCCTCGCGATATCCCTCGATACCGAAACACCAAAACGTCGCACAAGTTTCGACTGAAACAGACCAGGTACCGACCGCAATCGGTGAACCGTTTCACGTGGACGTCGGGAAACGACGTCGCTTGTATCTGAGAGGGGAGAGAGAAACAGGTTTCGTCAGAGTTGAAAAAAGAGGCATCGTATTAGTATTAGGTATACGTGTGTTATCCAATTCGAGACACATTTTAGCGGGGAAAACGTACCGTGTTGTCCGGAACAATCGCGCGATAAAACGCGCGCTCTCTGTGCACATGCCTCCCAGGTTTCTTCGGCACGCTGGTTTCTCGCAAACGTAAAGTCGTGTGAATCGTGCCTCGCTTGTTCACCACGCGGTAGCCGCGCGGGAGGATGTGCGGGACGATGGAGTGTTCTCCATTGTAACCATCTCCGTTGACGTCAGAGTCGTCGGTTTTGCGCTTCATTTTGTGACGTATTTTTGTATATATGTGAGAGATTCATGCGAAGCGAGCGAGTACCTATGATGCTATCTGTATTCATTTCAATCTAAAATTCTAATTTCCTCCTTATTTTCCTCGTTGTTGATGTTATTGATGTTGTTGTTGTCGTTGCAACGCGTCTCTCAATCTATCGTTGTGAAAATCGCCGTTATTTTCGTCGCCGCGGAATAACGTGGCGAAGAACGCACGCATCATTCCAATCGCGCCGGGGTCGTTCCCACGGCCGTGCGTTTCCGCGATGTTTCGGAGCTCCTCTTCCGGTATTCCATTTTCTCGCCATTCGACGTTATCATCTCTGGCAGCAAACCGTTCGGCCGCATCCGCGATGAGCGCGAGATTGTTGTTCATATTGTTCAACCTGTTGTTCATATCATCCATCGCGGCTTGCCGGTTGTTTTCGTTTCTGTTGCGTTGTTGCGGCGCCGGCGCCAAGAATGGATTCTCGTCGTCTTCGGGAAGTTGTCTTTTCACGACGTCTTGATAGTCCTCGAAAGAGACGTGAGAAAACATACTCGCGACGTTTCTTCCTTCTTTCACTTCGAGATTTGCGTTTCGCGTCATTTGCCACGTCACAGAGTTCAATTCCGCGTAGATTTTGTCGCGCTCGTCTTCCTCCTGCTTCCATTCCTCGCTACTCGTCGGTCTGTTCAAAATAATATTCATTCTCTCGTACTCTTCGCAGACGCTATGGGCGATAGCTTTCATCCAGGACAGAATGCGTTCCGGTCGCCACAAGTAATGATGTCTCTCCGCGAAGAGTTTGCACGCGAATTCATAGCTCGCGTTCTTGGAAGCGGCGTTATCCCTGAAAGTCGTTTTTTCAAAGTAACTCGAGCGCTCGATAATTTCGAACCATTCCACGTCTCGCGTCTTCAAATCGAGCTTTTCGACTAAGAAGTAAAGCGCTAACGGGTGTTGCATGATCGCTTGACGCATGGCTTCGTCGGCTTTGTTTGACTTTATCTTACTCTGCTCGTCTCGCAATTTCAAACAGATGGCGTAAGAGTAGGAAAAATTTGGTCGATACCACATGTCGAACGGTGACACTCGTCGTTCTAAAAGCGATGCGAGAAACTCTTCCAACCACTCTAATTTCTCTGACCGAATTGCCGCGTAATCGATGATAAAGCCGACGCAAAAGTAATCTTTTGGCTCGACGCTAAAGAGCATCTTGGAAACCTCCAACGCGGCGTTGTAACAGCCTCTTCGAGTCAACGAACACGTCTGTTTGAACAACGCTTTTAAAAACGTCTTCTCTCTCGATCGGTCCCACATCTCGATGGCTTCTTCTAATTTCTCGCGACGATCGCTCAATTCATCAATCACGTCGAAAATGCTCTCGTCTTCGTCTTTATCTTCGTCGATGAACGCTTTCCCGGGCGGATCGATGGGAATCCTCGCCGTCCCCTTCTTCACGTCTGCGATGAAATCTTTATGAAAAGATTTCTCAAACGCCGCCAAGCATTGCTCGATAGCGTCTGACCCTTTATCGGCATCGCCAACGACCATGTGCACGTCGCTGATCGCCAACAACGACTCCGCGTGTAAAGGATACTTCATTAAAAGATGCGTAATCGCTCTCGGATCGTGCGTTTCTCTCGCCTTCTCAAACAACTCGTTCGCGTCTTCGTACGCGGCTCCAGTCGAAAACTGATAATACGATACTTCACCGTCGCCCCCTACGTCCTCCTCGTAGGCAAAATCGCCTCTAAACTTCTCCTCCAGATTTTTCGTCTTCTTCATCGCCAAACCAATCGCTCGCGACTTGTTCGACCATCCGCTCTTCGGTCTCGCGAAGATGCCGCTACCGCTACTACTACCGCTACTACTACCGCTACCGCTAAACTCTCCGCCTACCGCATTCGACGACGGACTCATAAACATCCGTCTCAGTTCGTCTTCCGCTTTTAATTTCCGAACGTCGCACGCGAATAACTCGTCCCATCGTTTTCTCGATTTCCTATTTTTCTCCTCCTTTTCCTCCTCCTCCTCGTCGTCCGGTACCCGAGCGTTCGCTTCTATTCCAATATCTCTCAAGGCAGCCTCGAGTTCATCCTCCTCCTCCTCTTTTTCTTTCTTCTTCTTCTTCTTTTTCTTCGTCTGAATCGTGCTCTTTGTCTTCTCAAAAGTCTCCTCGACCTTTAACATCATCGCTTTGTCTTCTTCTTTGTCTTCTTCTTCGTCTTCTTCTTCTTCTTCTTCTTTGTCTTCTTCTTCTTCGTCGTCATCCATCGTCAAAAACGCCGCGAACGCGTTCTCGTTGTTCTTCTTCGGTTTCCAATCGACATCGACGTCGTTCCCCAAAGAAGAAGAAGACGAAGAAGAAGACACAAAAGAAGACCTCTTCGCAGCAGCGGCAGCAAACACACCGTCCGAATCCTCCTCTTGCTGCTGCAAAGCGCGTCGCAAATCTCTCGACGACATCTTTTCTTTCGTGCGCGCGTACGTGTTGTAAAATGTGAGACATTTCTTCCATTTTATCCTCAAAAATGCTCCATTTCCACTCCGGTAAACGCACACACAAACACACACACACACACACACAACAAAACCACCATAAATGATGACGATGACGATGATACCAAACACCAACACCTTTTTGTCCACGAAATCTATGAGAACGTCTCGATTCATGACCGGAAAAAACGCCTCCTCATCTTCCTCCTCTTTTTGTGTCCGTCGTCGTCATCAAGATGATGATTCTTCAGGTTTACCAGAGAGAAGGAGAAGCTCTAAAAGAGCTCAATCCTTAATCGTTTCGGCGAACTTATTCTCCAGATTTACACGCGTGATCTCCTCCTACGCGAACGCGCTCATCACAGCCGCGGAGGATCCGGAAAAAATCTTGGACCAAACCGTGAACGAAATGAACGGAGATTTGATCAAGATGAGGCAAGCCACCGCGCAAGTGATGGCGTCGCAGAAGCAACTGGAGAACAAATATAACTCGGCGCAAAAGACCGCGGACGATTGGTACAAGCGAGCGCAGCTGGCGATTGAAAAAGGAGACGACGATTTAGCGAGAGAAGCGTTGACGAGACGCAAATCGTACCAGGAGAACGCAGACGGGATGAAGGAAAATTTGCTCTTGCAGAAAGAAGCGGTGGAGAAGTTGGTGGCGAATACGAGAGTGTTGGAAACGAAGATGGCGGAGGCCAAGTCGAAGAAGGACACGTTGAAAGCGCGAGCGGCGAGTGCAAAGACGAATAAAGCGGTCGCGGATATGGTGCAAGGCGTGAGCACTTCGAGCGCGTTGAGCGCGTTTGAGAGAATGGAAGAGAAAGTGTTAGCGGCGGAGGCGGAGGCGGAAGCCGTGGGGGTGTTGACCGCGTCGGACGCGTTGGAAGAGCAGTTTAAAATGTTGGAAACCGGGAGCGTGGAGGATGAGTTAAACGCCATGAAAGGGTTGAAAAGCGGAAGTGGGGGTGGTTCTTTGCCGGAAGGAAGACCGGTGAGCGACGCCATCGAGAGCGAGTTGGAAGCGCTTCGAAAGAAGAGTCAAGAATAAATAGTACGACGACGACGAGATGTGACTTTTGGGCGACCTTTTCGCGCCTCGAATCATCCAACCGCTGCTCGCGCTTTTTAACAAACAAACGAAGAAACAAATTACGAACACAAAGATACGTTGTTATATAATACCAGTACATGAACACCATCGTGTTATATACCACGCATTCTTCTTCTTCTTCGCGCTCTTACGCAAAAGCCGCAAAAGCTTCTTTTTTCTTCATATAAAATGCGCACCACCACGCTCACACGCGCAGCGAGAATACGAATAACAACGACGGTGAAAAGAATGAGTCACGTCGTCGCATTCTCTGGAATGAATACGTCGTTTTGCGATAAAGAGTATCATCATCATCGTCCAACTCGTCGTCGTTCCAACAGTGCGGTGGCGGACCAAAACCACGAGGGGGTGAACAACACGCGCAAAAAAGGCGCCGTCCTCTTCCTCTCGTTCGTCCCTTTATCTCCGGAAACCTCCGCGGCGGGCGTTCGCACGCGCGATTTGATGGAAGGTTTCTTAAAAGCTGGATTTTCGGACGTGCACTACGCGTGCGCTTCAAAAATGGACGAGCAGGAAAACGCGAAAGTGAACAAACAGTTGGTGGAGAAAGGGGTAAAATTTTACGCGAACGCGATACCGAATCGCGAGGATGCGTTTAAAACTGTTTTAGAGGAGTGCGGGAAAAGGAATCCAATCGACGTGGTCGTTTTCGATCGATTTTTAGCGGAAGAAGCGTATTCGTTTCGGGTGCGAGAGATGTGCGCGGACGCTTTGCGAGTGTTGGATATGCAGGATTGCCACGCTCTGAGGCGAGAGAGGGCGAGGATTGTCGGTTTGGAGAGTAGTGGTGGTAGTGCTGATAATAGTAACGCGATTGAAAGATCGATAAACGCGAAACCAGAAGCGACGGATGACGATTTTGCGAGAGAGATTAGCTCTATTTTCCGCTCGGATTTGACGTTGGTCTGTTCGTCCGCGGAGCTGGAGCTGTTGCACGCGGCGTGCGGCGTACCGAAGGAGAAGTTGTGTTTGGCGCCGTTTTTCGAAACGATCGATACGAATAGTATCATCACGCCGTTCACAGATAGAAAAGATGTATTCGTTTCGATTGGAACGTTTAATCACGCGCCAAACGTCGATGGGTTGAGATACTTAAAGAAAGAAATTTGGCCTCTGATTCGAGGAAAACTGCCAAACGCGGAATTTCATGCCTACGGGGCCACGTGTTTACCCAAACACATCGATGAATTAAACGACGCGAAGAACGGCTTCTTTGTCAAAGGTTTTTGCAAAGATATTGGCGAAACGTTATCAACGGCGAAAGTGTTACTTGCGCCGTTGCGATTCGGGGCAGGGATTAAGGGGAAAATTATCGACGCGTTCAAATACGGCACGCCGGTTATCACGACACCGATTGGTGGCGAAGGTATCGGAGTTCCAGGTATTTTTGAGAATGGATACGATAACATGGACGCCATCAAAGCCAACTGGGGCGGTACGTTTGATTGCGTGACTCCGGCGGCGTTTGCGACTGCAGCCGTGGACTCGTTTACGAACGAATCGCTTTGGACGAAACAGTCCAAACGCGGCGTCGAGCTACGAAACGAACTCTTCAATAAAGAGAAAACGATTCCTCCAATACTCGAAGCAATTTCAAATAAGTGCGAAAACTTACGGACGATTCGAAACGAAGATTTTATCGGCGCGTCGTTTTGGCACCAGTCGAATCGCTCGACGGATTTCTTCTCGAGATGGATCGAATTGAAAGAGACTCTGGGCAAAAAAGTCGCGTAAGGTAGGTAGCTTATAATAAAGAGACGAAGGAAGTTCGCGTATAGTCATTAACGCAATAGCGCATAGTATGCACGCATCTAGTACAGTAAGTTAGAGGAGTGATCAAATGTAAGATTATGTATAACAAATGTTTACTTTTCCAAGCCGAGCGGACACAACTGGTTATTCTTGACCGATTGCAACTGCATCTTGCTCCCGAATAAATCGCGAATGTTGTCAATTCCGAACATGATCATCGTTGGTCGTTCTAAACTTAAACCCCACGCGATTACGCTGACATCTTCTGGCAAACCCATCGGCAACAACATTTCTGGTCTGAACATTCCTGAATTTCCGACTTCGACCCACTTGCCCAACATCGGGTGAAACGCGAAAATCTCCATACTCGGCTCCGTGTACGGATTAAACGCGGGTTTAAATCTCACTTGCGTCATTCCCAACTGCGCGAAAAACTGCCTAATCACCCCAATCAAATCTCCTAAAGTCAAACCTTTATCGCAGACAACCCCTTCCACTTGGTGAAACTCCGCCAAGTGCGTTCGGTCCACCGCTTCGTTCCTGAACACGCGATCAATGCTAAACAGTTTACACGGCTTAAACCCATCCTCTGCTAATTTGTGCAACATTCTCGCCGATACCGCCGTGGTATGCGTTCTCAAAATGTTCTTATCCGCTTCTTCTCTCTTCCACGCGTAGTTATGACCAACCGATCCGTGACCGCCAACCTCGTGCATTTTCTTCACTTTCTCGACGTATTCTTCCGGCGCAAAGTTCGCCTTAGCCGGCGTCTTCATGAAAAACGTATCGTGCGCATCTCTCGCTGGATGCTGTTGAGGTTGAATCAACGTATCAAAGTTCCAAAACCCAGACTCGACGAAGTTGTTCGTCGGCATCTCGCTAAACCCGAGCTGTAAGAAAATCTCGCGAAACGCCCTTCTCACTTTCAACAACGGGTGAACGTGACCACTCGCTGGGATGTTCCCAGCTCCAGGGACTAAAGTGTACTCTTTAAACGTCGCCGTCTTCCACGCCCCGTTCGCCAGCATCTCCTTCGTCAAATCGTGTTCCAACTTTTTCCTCTCCAACGCGAACTCCGGCCCTCGTTTCACTGCGTATTCCTTCCACGTCTCCACCTTTGCCAACTTTCTCTTCTTTATCAACGCGTCCAACTCTTTCGCAGGCACTTCCTCTTTCTTCCCCTCTTTAATCATCCTCAAATACTTTTGACACGTATCCGTGATCTCCTCCACTTTCACGACGACTGAATTCGTCGCTTTATCCATCGCCAACCATTTTTGTTGCATCGCTTGCTTAAAACCAACCTCGGATATCGTCTTCTCCAGCTTCTTAAACTCCGGTAAAGGCACGCCGTTCCCGCCTTTACTCTTCACGAAATCGAACGCTCTCGCTTCTGGACTCCCATTTTCGATAAAACTCATCGCCTCTGAAGTTAAATTCAGTTTATTCTTGTCTGTTTCCGAGAAGATGACCACGTTCGATGCGGCTAAAGATTTGATGATGCCAACGATGCGTTTCGGATCGACTGCGTTTTGAGAGGCAAACGTGGCGGAATCGACTTCGCCATCGCTCTGCGTTTGTAACAGTAATCGTTTCTCCAACTCTCGATCGTCGACCTGAATAGTAGCGCTCGTTTTGCTCGTCTTTTTGTCTTCTTCTCTGGTCTTCTTCTTCTCTTCTTCCTCGGAGGAGAAAGCTTTTCGCAATCGCTCGATTTCTTCCTTCAGCGCTTCGAGGTTTTCTCGACCGTCGTCCTGAGATGATTGTTTCGCGCCCATGACGGATGATGGATGATGCTCACGAATGACTTTGAAAGTGTGCGATATATATATAGTATCACGCTGCTCGTTTGTTGCGTGTTTATCTCAAGAAGCACAAAAGACGAGACCACAAAACGACCGCTTCTCGTGCGCGTAAGATGTGTAGACCTTTTCCCTTGAAGTTTGGGGGAAAAGCAAAGACATGAGTCGCCACTCGTGCGCTGCTCTCGCGGGTACAGCAGTCTCTCTCTCTCTCTCACACACACACGCAGTAGTAGTAGTAGTTATAGTAGTTATAGTAGTACATGCAAAACTTGAGAGCGAGAGGCCAATCCCCGCGTTTTTCCGAGAGTACTACTCTTACTGCGAGAGCGGAGGAGGAAGGAACTTTACCGGCGACGGATTTGCCTCGAAGGCATATAATCCGTAACAGAATCGGAGAGATAATGATGTCTCACAACCGAGAGGGGTGGTGGCAATCGTTGTTCAACGCGAACACTTCAATTGGGCAGCGCGTTTTGTTCTTTTTAGCGGTGCTTTTTACGTCTGTGTTGTACTTTGGGAAAACGATTCGAAGTGACATCCGCGCTGGCGATGGTGATGGTTTCCCCGGGATCGATTCTTCTTCGAGACGTAACACGCATCACAGTTATCATCATCGAGACGGATTTTACAGAGAAGCGTCGAAAACGGTGTTAAAACCAACCGATGCTTCCAAATCACACGTTTTAGTCACCGGTGGCGCCGGGTTTATCGGCTCGCACGGGACCTTAAAACTCATCGAGGAAGGACACGTGGTGACGATCGTGGATAACTTGAGTCGAGGGAACGAAGGCGCGTTGCGAGCTTTGACGAAGGAAATCTTGAAGCTCGGGAAACCAAAAAGGTCGCTGAGAGTGATACATGGGGATTTAGCGGACGTGAACGTGTTGAACGCGGCGTTTGAGACGAAGCCGAAAGTGGATAAGGTGATTCATTTTGCCGCGGTGGCGTACGTCGGCGAGAGCATGGCGGATCCGAACAAGTATTATAAAAACGTGACGAGTAACACGGCGACGTTGTTACAAGCGATGGATAGATTTAAAGTGAACGAGTTGATTTATTCGAGCACGTGCGCGACGTACGGGAATCCAGACGTTCTACCGATTACCGAGAAAACGCCGACGGTGCCGATTAATCCGTACGGGAAGTCGAAATTGTTCGCGGAGGAGGCGATTAGGGATTACGCGTTTGCGAATCCAGAGTTTAGAGCGGTGATTTTGAGGTATTTTAACGTATTTGGATCCGATCCGAAAGGACGATTGGGGGAATATCCGAGACCAGAGTTGAGAAAACACGGGAGAATTTCCGGCGCGTGCTTTGACGCGGCTTTAGGAAGCATCGAACACTTACTCGTGATGGGGACGAACCACGATACGAGAGACGGGACGTGCGTGAGAGATTTTATTCACGTGACGGATTTAATCGACGCGCATATTTTAGCCATGGAGAAAGCGACGGCAAACCCACCGAGCTTATATAACGTCGGGACGGGGAGAGGCGTGAGCGTGAAGGAATTCGTGGACGCGTGCAAAAAAGTGACGAAAGTGCCCATTAAAGTGGTGGAACAGAAAGAAGCGAGGCCGGGAGATTACGCCGAAGTGTACGCGAATGTCGATAAAATCGAAGAAGAGTTGGGGTGGAAAGCCAGGTACGTGGATTTAGAAGAGAGTCTTGGGCACGCGTGGAAATGGAGGAAGAAGCATCCGAGCGGATACTAAGAGACTATAGTATATTTGGGGGGGTTAATAATACTTTGTAGTTATACGTATAGGTACATGTAGTCCAAATTAAATTGTTGTGTTGCGTTCAATTTTATAAAATAATAACGCGAAAGAGACGCGCGATCGATCACGTGTGTATCTTCTTGCCGTTAATTTTGACTTTACCTTTCTCCATACCGCCCATCGCCTTGAACACTCTCGAGGCTTCCGAAATACCCTCTTCTCTCTTTCTATATTTTTCGCTCGCCACAGTTTCTCTCCAATACCCGGGCATCATCACGTCCACGCACTTCTTCGCCGCTCCCCACCGGTCTCTGGCTAACACCGCTTTTTCGTTTAACGGTTCGTATCTCACGTGATCTCTGATTGACGTGCCTTGCATCTTCTTCCACATGCCTTCGGCTTGTCTCAAAACTTTATTCAAATACGCACCCGCCGCCGCTCGATCGCACATGTCCTTTACCACGACCGCGTCCACGCACGCTCGCATTTCCTCGTCCGACTCCAACTTTCTCTGTAAGTGCGCTCCTTTAGACAACTTCCCAGCCGCGTGTACGAACGAATCCTTCCCTATTTTCGCCTTATCCTCTTTCAAATGTCGTATTTGTCGATCTGTCAAAAACCCCGCCTTGACCGCTTCCACGTTACAATCGTCCGATCCGGCTTGACTTCCGCCCAACATCGCGTTCATCACCTTCCGTTGAAACGCGGTTAAACTCTTATCCATCTTCCCTCTCTCTTCCGGCGACATCCCACTCAACAAAGCCTCGTCCACTGATTTCGTCGTCTCGCCTTGTAAAATCGGGGCTGGGGGTGCCTCCGTGACTTTTTTCCGTCGCTCGTACTCTTTCATCAATTCGGCGTTTTCGCTCCCTTTGTACAGCCAATCTTGCTCCTCTTCTTTCGTTGGCACGTGCGTGTACGACGGCAGATCCTCTCTCTCCGTGCTCCCTGGATTATACTTTTCCAAGAGCTGTTTATTCGAGTTCCAATTCTCGTCGTAGATCGGTTGGTTGTTTACGGCGTCCCACCCGACGATTTTATCGTCTGTATACGCCGCATCGAGTACATCTTCGTCTTTGTTCTTCTTGTTCTTCTTGGTAAACGTGCGGGGAGTGAGCATGGAAAATTTCGATTTCATTCCGGTCGTAAAATCGGGAACTCGAATGGCTTCGACAAGTAAGTTTTCGCTAAAGCCAATACTACCAAAAAGCGAAGGCGGTGATATCGTCATCGCTAAAAGCGTCGTCATCATCGCGAATTTGGGGACGAAAGCCATGGTGTTGTGTTTGTTTTGTTCTTTTGCGATTCAATTTCTTTTGTTAAAGAATGAAGAAGATCAATCGTCTTAAAACAAGGGACTACTCAAAGCTATTCTACGCGCTACTCTCGATGTTCTTCAACATCTCCCGAAACAAACCGATATACTTTTCTGCATCATCATCGTTATTCTCTTCTTTAACGACGTGTTGGTCTTTTCTCGCGTCAAATTTCGTCTCTTCTCGACAGAGGTTGAGCGCGTCGAGACGCGCTCGGCGAACGCGTTCGGCGAGGACCTTGGACGACGGAGCCGCCGCTCCAGATTTTGAGGAGGAAGAGAGGGAGATTTTTTTCATAAACTCGGTCGTGAGTTTCCTCGTTTGGACGTCGACGTCGTGGACTGTGTTGGCGGCGGTGATGACGCGATCGGTGGCGGAGCGTTCGCGTTTGAGTTTGAGTAAATCGAGCTCGTCTTTGCGTCGAGGCGTTTCGTCGGAGAGCCATCGAGCGTAGATTTCGTCCAGGAGCGATTGGCAGAATGCCGCGTATTCTTTTTCATCTTCTTCGATGTTGCTACTACTATTATTATTACTGCTACCACCACCACCACCACCACCACTCCTTCCCTTCGACGGTGGTTTCACCACCATATAATTCTTATCGAACGCCTCGTCCGCGTCGTACCCGCCTTTCCCCGGCCGATCGAACGTCGCCGCCAACCTCTCGAACGCCTCTCGCGGCACTTTCAACACGTCCCCGTCGTCTCTCCTACTATTCCTCATCCAACACTCCTCCTCGCTCACGTCCACGTGAACGACTATAAACGCCGCTCGAAACTCTCTCGCGTATCGATACGCCTCTCGTCGCATCGATTTATAGTGCATCGTATCATCGAGTATCACCAACGCGCCTTGTGCTGCTCCTTCGTCATCACCGGCATCATCCAACGCATCTCTCACCGCGCGAAAGCACGCATCCCTCGCGCGTTTCCAACTCTCCGGTTCAAACTTCTTTTTCATAACCTTCAAATGAGTAGTATTCTCACTAGTATCTAACTTCTCGTATTCTTTCTTCTCGTATTCATCGAATCGTATCCGCGCGTTCGGTATCCCGTGAAGGTTGCAGAGTTTTTGCAATTCGAGAGATACCGTCGTTTTCCCGCTCCCTGGGAGGCCGCAAAAGCACAGGACGCAGTTGTTCGGATGCTCAGTAGTGTGGTTGTTGTATTGAGGTGAGCGCGGGATGTTTTTCAACCCCAGGGTATCGTCGAAGACATCCATTATGGTTGTTATTGTGCGGTGTTTTGACTGAATTGGAATTGGAAAAACGACAGAATGCGACACTCTTTAAGCGCTGATACAGACACACACACACACAGGTAAACGCAAAATTCGCACGAATCACCATCTCAGAAGACGCGTGCGTGCATATATATATATATATATAATGGCGAGGGGCGGAAAGAAAACGCACCAACTGGAAGACCAATACGGAGGATTTGAAGCGTCTGATGATGCATCCAGTCGGGGAAAGAATTCAGGATTTGGAGGAGGAGGAGGAGGATTCAAAGGCGGCGGCGAAGGCGGCAGTGGTTTAAAAGGAGCGAACCTGAAATACGAACGAGTAGTGCCGAAATTTTTAGAGAAACACGCGGATTTGCTCGTCGGGAACGCGATTGTTCGTCCCCGTGAGGAGGAATTGCGAGGTATTGGAGGAGACGAGGAAGACTTGTTGGGAGAACGCAGGAGAGGATTCGGGACGACCCTAATGACGAGCAAAGAAGAAAACAACACAAAAGAATCGATAGAAGAGCAATGTTTAACTTTAAAAGGTAGCGGGAATAGATGCTTTCAGAACGGAGAGTACGAACGGGCGGCGGATATGTTTACGAAGTGCATCGCGTTGCGAGAAAAAGCGGGAGCGGCCATCTCCGCGGCGGAGGATAACTCGCACATCTATTACTCTAATCGCTCGGCGGCGTACGTGAAGTTAGGACAGTTTGAGTTGGCAAAGAGAGACGCGCTAGAAAGCATAGAGAGGTCTCGAGGAGAGTGGGCGAAAGGATGGGTGAGATTAGCAGTCGCGAGTTTGGCTTTGGATGATTTGACCACGCACGCCAAAGCATACGCGAGAGCGTTTAAACTAGACCCATTGAATGATGATTTGAAGGAAAAAATGAACAAGGCACAAGAACAGGAACAAAAAGCGATTGAAAATGGGTTGTTCAAGTTTAAGAGTAACGCGTCGTCGTCGGTAAAGGCATCATCAGCGGGAGCTAAAAAAGAGACGAAAGAGATTGGCGGAGCGAAGCGAAAGAATAGAATCGACGGCAACGCGAAGGAGAAGAAAAAGAGCAAGAAGAAAAACGATGGTGGCGTTTTGAGCTTCAACGAAGAAGAGGAAGAGGAGGAACAATAGAAAATCAATTAGGCCAAATATTAGCGCAGAGGTGTTGTTGTTTGTAAAATTTAATACCGTGTAATTTAGAAGAGAAAGAGTCATATCGTAGTACGAAAATTAGGGGAAGCCATCACATCTTCATCTTTTTCTCTTAGTCCAAACCACCCAACGAAGTCGTCTTCGCGTTCGAATCCTCCTCACCTCCGGCTAACTTTTTCAACTGCCTCGCCTTTTCTTTCGTTTCCAAACGATTCTTCATCGTTTCCACTTTCTTCGCCTGTTCTCGAGCGCGTTTCTCCGCCAACATTTTGTTCAGTCTTGGCACCTTGTACACGTCTTCCAAGTTTGTAATGACGGGCGTGTCCGGATTCTCGCGCGCAAACTTTTCGTCTTCATCTTCTTCTTCCTCAGAGGAGGAATCGAAGCCGAAATCGTTCTTATCGACGGAGATGTAATCGGATCTAGCGATATCGAGCCAGTCTCGCGCGAGATCCCTCGGCGGCGGCGCGATGTTACCGGCGCCGAATTTCGCAAACTCTTCTTCTTCCGTTTCTTTACTACCATTTGTCGTCGTTGTTGTCGTCGTCGATGGTGATTTTTCTGGCGGTGGTGCTTCGCTTAATTGACCGGCATCCTTCACGCGCATGGAATACGGAGAATTCCCGAGCAAAATTGTGGGCGCGTTCAAGCCGTTTTTCTTCTCGAAAACGTTCACGACGTAAAATCCGGATTTTTGCGGCGTGTACCGAACTTCGTAGCTTCCACGACCGGTATCCTCCACTCCTATTGGCTTAAGTAATTGAATTTCGTTTCCGCTGGCGTCGGTGATGCGTACGAAAATCCGCACTTGATTCTCTAACGGCGACGCGCACAGATTTTCGTTCGAATCTCGGCACTCGACGATGAACGAAGCCTCTTCGAAGCGTTGCGACACTTTCAAACCGTCACCGCGAATCTTACACTTTCGCGCGTGCGCTTGTCCAGGAGCTACAATAAGATTCGAGTACGGTGAGTTTGCGACGTGTTCGTCGTCGCCGATGGTAATATCGCACGCGTATGTTCCGGCGACGGTGCACGAGTAACTAATCGAATACGTCCCGTCATCGTTATCCGTGACCACGCCGTATTCCACTACTTTCTCAACTTCATCATTACCGTCATTATCACTATCACCACCATCATCATCATCATCTATAAGCGTCAATACCACGCGAAAAATGTCTCCTCCGGATAACCTTTTATTGTTTAATTCGTCTCTCGCCTCGATGCCGAACGTGGCGTTGGCGCCCGCCACGGCGGACACGATGCCGTTGCCGAAGACTTTCGTCTTCTTCGGGCACGCGGTCGATTGCACCCACGAATCGTCTTTCCACTCACCTCTGAAAACAGTGCCGTCGCTAAATTGACACGCTCCGTACCCGTTCTTCTTATCGCCTTTCCACTCGCCTCTGTATTTCGACCCGTCTTCTTTGTTCGTAAACGCGCCGCGACCAGATCTCACGCCGTATTCGAATTCGCCTTCGTAGATACTTCCGTCGCTATATAATCGTTTCCCATAGCCACTCGGAGCGCCATCTTTAAACGCACCGACGTATTTCTCGTTCGTTTTCAAATACTTTGCCGTGCCTTTCCCTTCTTCGCGATCCTCCTTCCACGCGCCGTCGTATTCGTACTCGTTCGGTATAAACATGATACCTTTCCCGTGTCGCATGTCGTCTTTCCACCCCCCGTCGTACTCCCCGGCTCCATTGTCGTAACTGCACTTTCCCTTCCCGTCTCGTTTATCCAACTTCCAATCGCCGTCGTACTTGTAATACCCGCGCGCGAAGAAAATCCCCTTCCCGTGTCGCAAATCCCCTTCGGCGAACGAGCCGACGTACTCCACCGTCCCATCTTTCGTCGAATACGTCCCGTGTTTCCTAAACCCGTTCAAAAACGAGCCTTGGAACGTCGCTTGTTCTTTGCCGTCTTCCATGTGCACCATTATCCCTTCACCTTCGGGGATATCGTCGAACCATTCGCCTTCGTAGATATCGCCCGTGCTCGATCGCCACTCGTGCTTCCCCCACCCCCATCGATGATCGTTCTTCCACTCGCCTTCAAACACGTCCCCGTTGGCATACGTGCACTTCCCGTATCCGCAAGTTTTATCGTCCACCCAGTCCCCGGTATAGGTCATCCCGCTCGTAAACGTAATCGTCCCGAGTCCGTGTCGTTTATCCTCCGACCAGTTCCCGTCGTACACGTCGCCGTTGGAACACTGATGTATCCCTTTCCCGTGTCGAATCTGATCGACGGTTTCGCCTTTATACACGTCTCCATTGGTATACTTCAACTCGTTCTCTGGAATATACTGCGCCGGTTTATCCGTCGGTTGCCACTGTGGCGGTAAAGTTACCACGTCTTCCATCGCCACGCCTTGCTTTTCCAACTCTTCCATATTCTTCTCGTCGGTCGCATCGATCTCCCCAAACACCACTCCTTTCCCTCTCTCCTCGATCTCCTCGTCCTTCATCTCCGTCCTCAATCGTGCCGGGCGAAACTTCGCCTCCATCGCTAATTCTCTCGCCTCTTGGAACCGTTTCTGAACCGCGTTTTGTTTCATCGAGTTCAACTTCTCCTGTCGATCTTGTTGCTTCAATTCCTTTTCCAATCGTTCCACCTCTCGTTTCAACGCTTCCGTCGTCATCTGATTGTGAAAATTATTGCTGGTGGTGGTGGTGTTCGTCGACGCGTTAGGGATTTCTTCCAACACCGCCATTATTTGATGATAACACTACTAATTCCTCCTCGTCCAAACAGCAACAACAACAGCAGCGCAAAGCAGTGTGTATGTATATATTTGTATCTAGTGTTTTTTTTTAATGAGATCTAATGAGATCCGAAAGCAAATTAAGCGTTTCTTTGAAATGAAAAATTTGAAAAAAATTTGAAAAAAAGTAGACCAAAAAACGACAGAAAACACAAGGGAGAAAAGAAAGGATGACCACCACCGCGGAGGATGATCATCGAGTCCTTTTGTGCCTACCAGTAGTACTCCCGCAAAATACTACCACTACTACTAACAACAACAACACCACAGCAACAGGAGCAGCTTTAGCGACGAGGACTGTGGCGTTGGACCCCGATGTGCACGTGACGAAGAGTTTTACTTTGAATAATTCAAAGTGTCGCGTCCACACGTCTTGCCAAAGAGCGGATTGCGAATTCCGTCGCTTACCGTGGGAGTTGAGCGCGCAAGTGGAAGTGCAAAGACGATGCGCCTTGAATTTGAAGAGGATGAACGAGAGGAGTTTACGGATTGGTAGTAATGGTAATGGTAACGGTGCTTTTGTCGATGAGGATGATGATGTTGAGGAGGATTACCACATCACGCAAGAGCACTTGAACCAGTGCATAAAAGAGCAAAAAGAAAAAGAACACGCGATACAGGAGTCGTTTAAAAAAGACGTTGTGAACGCGATGCCGAAAGAGATTGGCGCCAAGGTGGATCCGAAAACCGGGAGGATTTTGGAGCGGATTGAAAGGGGCGTTCAAAGGGGGGCGCAACGTAGAGGCGACGCGCGAGCGCAACTGCACCAGTCGCGAAGGGCGAGGAAGATGGCGGCGCGGAAGCAGGTTTTGATGTTAGAGCAACAGAAAGTGCACATGATAAAGCAGCAGCAACAACAGCAGCATCGGCAATTGAATACTATCAATAATAATAATAATAACAACAACAATATCAGCACGGATGGAGATTCGGGCAACGCGCAAGAGTCCGTGAACGAAGATTTGATGAATATGAGTTTTGAGGAGATTATGGACGACTCGGACGAGAGCGAGGACGATTGCATCGATAACGACGGAAGCGCGGATGGAGGGGCGAGAGCGTGTGAGAACTGCGACGCGACGAGAAGTACGAGATGGCACGAGCATGAAGTAGAGAATCGCGCGACGGACGCGCGAGGGAGGAAAACGAACGAAGTGATAGGGACGGTAATCACGTTGACGTGCGAGGACTGTCACGTGGAGACTTTGAAGAAAGCAACGCAAGAGTACGCGTCGAGGTCGAATTGCGCGAGGTGCGACGAAGAGAGCGAGCGCGAAGAGGAAGATACGGAAGATACCGATGCTAAGACGCAAAATCCGAGGATTTATTACGAGGGCGCGAACGGAGACACGTTGTGCTTGAAATGTTACCGAGTGGATTATGAAAAGTACATTTTGAATTTACGCCAAGAACGAGAAAAGGTGAAAAAAGAGGAGTCGAACAACAACAACAAGTCCAAGTTTCTCGCGAATCGCGCGGGCGTTCGATTAAAGAACGCCCCGAAATGGGCAAGAACGTCTATTCTGCAGACGACGTACGGTATTGCCATTTTACCACCCCCGGAAGGCGCGAAGGAGTACTCGAAAGATTGGTGCGCCTGTTGCGAACGTCCGAAAGATCCCGAGTCGCGATCGCAGTGGGGGATGAGTAAAACCGTCTACGGCGCGTCTTTATGTCACAACTGTTATCGCGTCGAGTTGGAAGGATTTAAAAAAGACGGATGTGTGGTCTGCAGCAAGTCGTGGGAGACCAACTTGTATTTTCGATCGAAAATGAACGTTCACGATTTCTTGTGCAAAGATTGCTTCGTCGCGGAGAAGAGGAAAATGTTTCCAGAATTGTGCGCGGAGGAAGGAGATGATGACGCTACTACTACTACCACCACCGCCGCCGCCGCCACCGCCGCCACCATAATGAATCGTTCGTTGATTACGCCAGCGCAACGAAATCACAACAAGAAAGGTCGCAAGTGCTGCATATGCGCGGCAGATCAAACGTCGTTGGCGGGGTGGTATTTCATGCGAAACGAGAAAAATGAAAGGGTTGACGGAAAGTACTCGTGCAATCGATGCTACGCAAACTTTTGTCGCCCGGGGAGACCGGAAAGATCAGTCCTCTCCGCGGATAAGATTCGTCAAGCGTTGACGACGTCAAACGGCGTGATTCGATACGACATGTCCGAAGCGAGAACGACGGTGGCAAATTATACATTCAGTACTTCTGGGCCGGCGCCGAGACCAAAAATTCGCGCCCAGAAAACTGCTATCGTCGCGCCGACGCCGAAGAATAAAGTCATCAAGAAACAACACCAACAGTCGTCGCATCGTGCGCATTCGCAAAAGATTAAAACTGGGCCGATTGAAGCGGCTTTTCAATCGGACGACGACGCAGACGACGACGAAGATCTCATCAAGTGTGTCTCGTGTTTAAAAGGCAACAATCCGAAGAAACTCGTCCTTTGCGATGGATGCGATGCGGGTCATCACACGTATTGCATAGGCTTAGCTCGCGTTCCGGCGGCATCGAGATGGTTTTGCCCCGCGTGTACGAAGAGAGAAGCGCAGAAAGAAAGCTTGACGTGCACGGAAGCGCATCCGTGCGTCGCTTGCGGCTGCGTGGATGAAAAGATAGAAAACTACACGCCAGAGCCCATCAAGTCGATTGATTGCTTTTGTCGCTTGTGCTTCGAACTTTATCACGCGAATATTCGCAACGAGATCAGCGGCTCAAGATTATCTCTCGATGAACTTCTTAGTCGCGTGTTTGACAAACTTCCGAAAGAGACGAAATCGGAAGAAGCGAAAGCCATCGACAACGTCACCATCAGCGACAAAAAGAACAAGTGGAGCAGCGAACAAGAGTGGGAGAAGCGCGTCTCGGCAACTTCAGGACTCGACGCCGAAGCACAAACATTATCCACGTGTTGGCTACCACCGCCGGAGACGAAGGTGCGCGTGAGAGTGCCGGTGGCAAGATTCACGCCAGTGGATGAGTCTGCGGTCGTGAAAAAGGTCGTGCCAGCGGCGCAAGCAATGCCTCCACCGCCGCCGCGTCCTCGTCCACCTCCGTCGATAATTCCTCCTCCTCCTCCTCCTCCTCCTTCTCCTCCTCCTCCTCTTCCTCCTTCTCTTGATACGAAGAAAGAAAACAATCGAAAATCGGCCCAACGGTCGCGGAACCGATTGAGAGCGCTAGCTACTTCGAGAAATCTCGCGAAGAACAAAAAAAAAACAGACGAGGAACTCATTTCGCAATTACCGAAAGATTTACAACCAAGACCTAAGGGTGCAGGATCCCATCGGTCTCCTTCTCTCCCAGCGAGCGTACAGAAACCGGCGATAGTGGTGAAAAAGCCGACTCCTTCGCCGACTCCTTCGTACAACACTCAAATGGAAGTCATGTCAGCTCCTAACCATCCACATGCGCGACAATCCGTTTCGAGTATGCCATCGATTTCGCTCGTTGCGAACATGCCATCGAATACGCCGAAAGAAGAGCGCATTCGCGAAGCGCTGTATCGGTCAAACGGACGCAAGAAGTTCGTTAAAGAGATGTTGAAGAGACCAGAGCACAAATGCAAAACGGAATACGAACTCTTTGCGATGTTACCGGAAGACCTTCAATTTCGTCAGCCACCGCCCGGATTCTCTGGAATCGTCGTTCGACATAACACAGAAACCGACAAGAAAGATACTAAAGTGCACTCGAGCACCAAGAAACGAAAGTCAGTCACTCCAACGCCGCCAACTTCGAAAGTACCGCAAGTTGAGCAACCGACTCGGAAGCGTCCTAAACTGCCAGCGGGGAGTACGGAAGTGGCGCACCGGGACGGTCGAACGTGCGTGACGTGCCGATCCAAGACGACGCCGTACGGCGACTGGTACCGCACAGAAAAAGGCAACGAGAATTGTAAAACATACTTTTGCTCGCGGTGCGCGAAAATTCCGGCAAATCGGTTGGCGCGGGGAGGCGTTTTGACGAAGAAAGATATTGAGAAGTTGGCCGATGCCGGTCAAAAGCAGCCAAAGAAGGACGAACTACTCAAGAAGAAAGGGAACGGCTTTGGCGTTGGCATACTGAAGAAAATATGGACGACAAAGAAATGAAGTAACAATCAACACACGCAGCAGCTACGAGTAATACATGCACTTAATAAATAGTTTGTAACGCTTACAGTACATCACACATACCTAGTACGAACAAGTCGTTGAAACTACATCGCTTCGGCTTTTGCAACCATCGCATCTATTCTCTGAAATTGCCATGGCCATTTGACGTTGTACAAAAACGGTCGCAAATCAAATCGGTTATCGTCCGGAGAGTAATTCTCGGCGTGATATGTCGGCGTAATCGTCGTCATCTTGTGTCTATTTAAGGAATAATAGAAGAAAAACTTCTTCACTTTCTCGGCGACTTCCCGAGGTTTCAACGCCTGTCGATTCGCGGACGGATCCGCCGAACTCCACTCGCCGCACAATCGACGAAACATGGATACCGGTCCAAGTTTTTCAATTTTGCGTAATCGGCCGTACGTCCCGAGCTCATCATACGTCATCCCCATGTCTACTTCGTCGCATTGGATGTACTCCTTCGTAATCGGTTCGAGCTCAGCCGTTGGTGGCGCTTGTTCGACTTCCGCCAACGTCGGGTACCCCAAGTGCGTGGCGCCCCAAACGAGGAATTTCTTCAAATCCACCTTTGAGATGCCGCCGATTGGATTGATATCCGCGCTCGAGCAATCGTATTTGGTCAAATAGCCTCGCAAACCTTCGTCTACGTTGGCAGATCCCAAAACGAGGAGAAATCCGCCGTTCTGACCACGCACCCACGGGAGCAATTGCGCGAAGAGAAACGCCAAAACCATTCTCACGCGCGCTTGAATATTTTGCATGGCTAAATTTTCGGCGTTCGTACCTCCAAAGAGTTTGAATTTGGGCGTTTTCCCGGTAACCACGGCAAAGAACGCGACGATTGCGGCAACAACAGTGTCAATGGAGCAGCTCAAGTGCTTCGCACCAACCTCTTCCGCCAAGTCTTTAGCGCGTTTCCTCGTATCTTCGCTCGAGTTGTCCGTGCCAAGATACACGGTGCTGAAAAGCGCGTTGGCCATTTTCGTCGGTGAGATGGATTCTTCCGCGGTAAACTTGCAGATTCGTTTGCACTCTGCTTCTACTTCATTTGTGCTAGTTATACTATTGGTCGCCTCGTCTTCAATCGCTTTACAGACAATTTGACACATGGATCCGACAATCGCCGCGGTGGAGCTCGAATCGGCGCCGCCAGAAAGCGGCAACAAAAACCCAGACGCACCGGACCGTCGAAGGTAATCCCACATCCAACACGCCGGACCTCGCGCGATTTCCTCTTCTGGTTCGTGATATCTCACCTCAATCGCTCGGGATAACCGCGCCTCACCCAAATTCATATCGTCATCGTCGCACAAATCGAAATCCACCTCCACGAACGGGTACTTCGGTTCTTTCTTCCCCGCCATCTCCACCTGTTGACTCGCTACTGCCGCTCGAAAAGACACAATCTCGTCCAAATCCACTCTCGCGACGCTCACTTCCACGTCTTCCACCGAAAACTGTTCTCCTTGCTTCAAAATTTCACCATTTAACGAAATCAACGCGCACCCGTCGTAATACAACCGTCCTCCGTCGCACCCTCTCTGATTGCTATACAAATAACACCCCCCACTCTTCTTCGTCGCGGATTCAATCAAATCCACTCTTTGATTTAATTTTCTCAACTGATGATGACTCCCGCTCCCGTTCGAAATAATCTCCACTCCATTCAAGGCCAAATCAATGTGCGGCGCGTTCGGCGTAAACAACTCTTCGCACGTTTCGCACCCGAGTCGAACGTCGTTCTCAAACTTCAAATACGCGTCTCCAATCGGACACGACTTTTGCCCGAACACCTCTCTCACGACCTTTGGCAATATGAACGTCTCCAAAACCTTCTCTTTCCTCCACGCGGTGAACCATCTCGGCTCTCGATAATTCCCGTCCCCGGCGAGCGCTCGCTTCGGTCTGAGGAACAACACTTTCCCGTTCAACAAAAACAGACGACAATTGTACCTCACGCCGTCGTGAATGACTGGTAAACCCGTATCGATGACAATATCTCGCAACTGTTCGTCAATCATCAACTCTCGAACCATTTCCCACGCGTGTGAAACAGTGTCGTTCTCTAAAAACGCGTCTTCGCATCCGTAGCCAGTCAGTTCTAACTCCGGTCCCACTCGGTACTTTGCTCCGTTCAATTTCGCTCGGAGGATTGATTTTTTGCATCTCTCGAGGTTGCCGACGAAATCCAACTGCCACTGGTTCAGAGAGGTGGTGGCAACCGTGACCACTCTCATTTTGATGCTCTCGTTAGTAGCTTTCTTCTTCTTTCGCTTCTTTCGCTTCTTTCGCTTCTGTTATGAAGAGCAGAGCGCGACTAAATTTGTGGGGGTGAAACAAGGCTTAAACCCTAACTACTGCATTTAAAGAAGAGCTTTTCTTTCAAAATACAAGCGCAGCGCAACCTGACCAATAATAATGAATCTCAAATCACCGCCTTTTCAAAACGGCCGCGGCTAACGCTCGCGCTTTCGCCATCAGCGCTTCGGAAGCGGCTTCAGCGCCGGCATTTTCGAGCATTTCGCACGCCTCGTCGACTCGGGTTCGCCACGCGTCGGCTCGCGAGCCGGGCGTTCCGTTCGTTAAGTTACTCAAAGTGCTCGCGGAGGCTTCCGTGATGACGGCGTCGATCTTTGATTCGAGAAGTTGCTCTTTGAACGTTCGCAAATCCATGGCGCCTAGAAACCGGAGCGTGTCTTCGAATTGCTTTTCGAACGAGTACGCGGGAGACGCGTACAACGGGGAAGCGGATATTGATGATTTGGCGGCGGCGGAGGAGTTGAACGGTGCTTCTTTGTTCTCGGTAAAATCGAAGCGATCGAGAACTTGTTCCGGCGTGAGCTCCTCGGTCTTCTTTTCTTTTTCTTTCGCGGCAGATATCGCCGGCGCCGGCGTCGACACGTTGAACCACCAGTCTTCTCTTTCCCCCACGTTTCCATTTTCTTCAGCCTCAGCCGCGACCGACGACGAGAAGTGCGTCTCCTCGACCATCGATTGGTTAAACTCAAACTCTTTTTCATCGTCTGACGACGACGACGCGAACGTCTCGTCTTCTCCTCCTCCGTAATAATACTCATCGTCTCTTCTTCTAAACGCGCCTCGCGGGACCGTCATCGGAACTTTAAACGCCTTTGGTAACTCGTTCGTACTCCTTTCTGCGTCGTCGTCGTTAAATCCGAAATCAAACGAACTTCTCTTCTTTTCAAAATCATCATCATAGTCGTTATTATTATTCTCCTCCTCATCAAAAGTATCATCCATCTTTGTCTGCCCGGGCGGCGAACTCTCCTCTCTCGCCTCTAAATACGCGAGCGAAAAAGCTCTCTCTCCTTCTCTCTCCTCTCTCTCTCCTTTCGGCGGCGTTCCTTCCCCTACTCCTACTCGCGACGATAATAAAAACGACGACGACGTCTTCTTTTGAGCCTTCTTCTTCTTCTTCTTCTTCTTCTGTAAAACGTCTCTCGCGAGCTCTGAAATCTGTTCGTACGTTTGTCTTTCGATCGAATCCATGTCCTCTTTTGCGTTTAAAGAAATCACGTTTAATGCTCTTCTCGCATCTTTTATCGAATGGTATTCTTTCGATGATTCTTTTAAAAAAACAGTAGTCGCACTGTTACTGCTCAACGCAGGAACGGAGTCGTTCTTCTCGTCAAAGTCGTCGTCGCGATAAAAGGAGGCGTTTCGAGTCGTCATCGAGAGCAACAACGATGCGCGTTCAAAGCGCGTCACAAGATGCAGATTTTTGAATTTTTCAAAGAAAAAAGCTTGAAAATAATTTAGGGATTTAGGGTTTGGAAGCTTTTTTGCGGAAGGGGGGTTTCCTTTCTTTCGCGCACAACACGAATGCATCATCGCGTCACCGTGTAAACGCATCGTCTGTCGTCTTTGTCGTCGAGGAAGAAGAAGACGAAGAGGAAGACTTTAAAGCGAGAGAAGGAGAAAAAGGACAGGAAAAGAAGGAGGAAAAGAGAGAGCGCGTTTTTTTTGCCCTTTTGGACGTACTCTGCGCGTGCACACACAACACACGCATACATTCACATCAGAGACCACATGGGAAAAAGCGGAGAAGCAGTCGTCTCCTCCGGTGCAGACAACAAAAACACCTCCGAAGGCGCCAACGAAAGAGTCCGAGGGAAGAAGAAGACAAAGAAGAAGAATAAAAAAGAGAAGACGTCGTCTGGGTCGTCGTCGTCGGAAAACGACGATGATTTTGACGACGATGATGATGAGAACGAAGATGAAAAGAGAAGAGAGGAGAAAGGTGTCTTGAGAAAGCGAACGGTAGAAGGTTCCTCTTCCGCCAAGAAGACGACGACGTTGACGACGAAAAAGAAGACAAAGAAGAAGAAAGATAAAAAGAAAGAGGAGGAAAGAAAGAGCATCAAAGAAGTGTCGTCTTCTTCGTCTTCGGGATTCTTGAAATCGGAATGGTTTCAATCCTGGCTCGGTCGGGTGTTGATTTATATGTTCGTGCTCGTCGCGATGAGAACGCTGAAATTTTGGAGCGCTCGAAAGGAAGGCAATAATGGCGGATTGAAAAGAACAGGTGGTGGTGGTGGTGGGAGAAGGTACGACAACTACGGTAAATCTACGTGCGATGCGATTCAGTGCGATTTCGCGCGCGCGCAGTTGAAAAGAATCACGCGAGAGGCGTTTCGAGGGACCGCGGTGAGCGCGTTTGAACAGATAGAGAGTAATACGAGATATAATAGAGACGGCGGGAGGAGTATAGACGAGAATAGCGGCGGATTCGAAAGCGGCGACGACTTGGCCGATACTTTTAACGCGAATAGTAACAAACCGTTAGTCCTCGCGTTAGTCTCGGACGACCAGAGCGATTTCGATTCCATACTCGCGCCGGGAAGCACGCGCAACCCGTTCAAAATGGCTGAAAAGAAAGGGTGTTTTAAGCGATTAATAGTCAACGACCCGTACGAAAGTTCTTTGAAGACGTCGTCAAGAAGTAAGAACAACAATAATTTGAGCGACCCGAGAGAAATTGCCGAACGCAAAGGCGAGATTCAAAAAGAACTTTCGGAATTCTTTTTAGAGTGCGGGAAGAAAACGGGCGGCGGCGTCGTTTACGTTCGCATGGCCAAACACATAAACGTTAAACTCCTTCCGGCGTTACTCCCGGCTTTCTCCGAAAACGGCGGTTACACCGTCGACGGCGAGCTCGTTCCGTCCAAAGACTTCGTCTTCGTCCTCGAAGTCTTGAAGCCAATCGTAGAAAAATCCTCCGCGTTTAGTCGAGAGCGAAGCGAATACGCCAAAGCGTTGAAAAGCGGCAACGAAGCGACGTTTACGAGAATCGTGAAAAGCAAGCTCGCGTTTTACTGGGGAGTAGACGAAGAAGACGAATCCCTATCCGCCAACGCGTTAGCCATGCGACGAAGAGTCGATTACGTCGTACCAGTGAGCGTCGTGTTCAACAAAAATATTTAATAAATACTAAGTCGAATCATAGTCGTAATACTACTATATAAAAACCAAAATCAACTCGCACACAGAAGCGCGCACATAAAATGACCAAATGTAGTAAACGGTATTATCGCGCTCCGTTGGTTGCTGCTCAAAAAGCGCAAACATTTGCCAACAGAGCGTTCACTTTCTTCGTAGTATCGTCGTCATCATTTTTCATCACCGTAGTATGCGCGTATCGTCGCCCCGAAAAGGGGTCTCTCCCTAGTCTTTAACGACTCCCTTTTTCCACCGCATCCAAGATCTTCTCCATCTTCTCCGCGCTATCCACGTACCCGTCACCGTTATCTTTCGAGTGCACTAAATTGCCGTCCACGGTAACTTCCAAGTACCCAGTCGCGGTTGGCGTCGCTTCGCCGGTTATGGTAGTTTTCGGGTACCTGTTTTATTCGTAAACATAGAGAGAGAGATGAGCAAAATGTAGGGGAAAATCTAATTCATTAAAGACTTACTGTGAAAGTATCGCGCTCTGAATGGCGCGAAACTTGGACCTGTACCCTCACGCGCCGCAATACACGATGGAGACGACAGATGGCATTATTGTTTTCCTGATTGTAGTAGTAATTGTTGTGGTCGTAAGTAAGAACTTTTTATGATGATTATTGAATGAGGGGTGCCTTTTAAACAGTTAAGGGTACATACAAAAATATGGCATACGTGATCACCAATACGTCACATCTATTTACTCTACAATATGGTATACACATCACCAATACGTCATCTCTTTACTCTACGTATGCGCATCACCAACATGTCATCTATTTACTCTACTCTATGTTCTGGTACAAAAATATGGTACACTACGCGTCGCCAATATGTCACGTCTATTTACTATACGTGCGGGGCGACCTTTCGCCCGTTTTGACTCGAAGCGGCAAACTTTGGCCGGAACTGGAATACCTCGGCGCGTTTCTCGCGTGGTCTACGAGAGCCTCGTAGGCTTTTTTATTACTACTTTGCCTGTTTTTTTCCACGTCGTCGTCGTCGGGGTAGTCGTTCTCGTCGGATTCCGAGTAGAGCGCCATCTCCAAGGTGAAGTTGGAAGGGTCGTGGACGCTGTACAAAGCGACGACGACGCCCAAGACACAGACGATCGCTTTGACGAGGAAGACGAGAATGTCTCCGAGTAACGTCATCGTGGCTTCTTCGGTGATGCTGGCGAGTAAGAATACGCCGTACATAAACGCGGCGGCGGACGCCACCGCAGCTTGTCGCGCGTGTTGGGGAAACCACTCCGAGGCGAAGAGTAACGGTAGAAAAGAAGCGCCGACGCCGTACCCAAACGCGCCGAAGCAGTTACAGAATACAATTACGGACGCTTTCACATCCTTCACACTGTCCTCGTCGATATCACCGTCATCGTCCACGACGGCGACGATGAACCGCACGCCGTTCGCCAACGCCAAAATGAAAAAAGACGCCACGAGCAAACCTTTGCGTCCGCGCGGTAGAAATCCGCCGCTCTTCGTTTCGTCAACCCGAAACGCGCATACGACTATGCCAACGAGCATGGATAAATACGCGTACAAGTACGCGTTGATCACCCCTTCATCCGTTTCATCATACGTGAACATATAGAATGAAGACGTGCCAAAGGTTTGAATCACGATCAAGCAGGAACACACGATCGTCGCTAACGAAAGTTTGGTCTTTGAGATTAAGTCGAACCAGAGAAATCGCGAGGTACTACCTTCCGGCGACGTTCGATCTAAATCTGTTTTGATGTCCTGCATTTCATGCAACGAATCAATAGCGTTGGAGCCGTTCATTTTCGCGCACGAGTGTTGCGCGTCGATGACTCTGCCTCTGGACAGGAGCCATCTGGGCGATTCAATCGCGGCGATAAACGTGCCCATGCACGTGACCATGAATGCAAGAACTAGCAAAACGATATAGAACTTATCGCTCGAACCGTCGTCTGGTTGGACCAATTTGAGTATCTCGCCAATCGTGAACGCGCCTAAAATAGATGCTAAACCAATGCACAGAACAAACGCGCGTCCTCGAATCTGCGCCGGCGACGTTTCCGCCAACAACACAGGCGCAACCGAGTACCACGACGCGCACGTCATGCCAGACATGCACGCGAATAATACCGGCACGAACGGTGGGGCGTCGCACAGCGAACCGTTTGAATTACTCACGCCAAAGAAAAACGACCACAACGTCGCCGCTATGCCGGGAGAAAGCGATAGCACGGTTTTCCTCCCAATCGCGTGATCGGACAAATACCCGCTCAAAATCGCCCCGAGAACGCCTCCGAATAAAGCAATCGCTCGAAACGCGTTGTCATTCCCGTCGTCTTCGTTATCTATATCGCCAAAGACTTTTGCATTCCCTCTCGGATCGAACAAAGCGTATGAAACGCCGCCAAACGCAAACGAACCTTTCGCTATCATCGCGAACACGACCGCCGTTCTCGGGAGGCACCCAAAGCCCGACGAACCGTCAAAATCTCGAAAGAACAAGGAGGAAAAATATGAACTCTTATCGTCGCCGTCGTTTTGATTTAGTTCTTCCTCGCTATACAAAGCTTTCGTCGTTTCTTCTAAATACTTGGACATCTCTTTCGCTCTCTTTCGCTCGTATCGTTTCTGCTCTTTCTCGCTCATCGTCTTCGGCAAACCAAACGTGACCGATTTTGCAGACGTTTTCCCGTCCGACTCTCTCGGCGAGGACGATCCCCCGGCGCCGCCGGCGATCGGCGGTCGCAACGAAGATTTCTTCGTCCTTGTATTCTCGTTCGTGTTATTCATAGTTTCTCTACCTTCCTCAAAAAGCAAATCCTCCTCCTCCTCCTCGTTGATAAAATTGTGTATGGCGTCTTCTTCGATCCCGGCTAACCTCGGCGACGAAATCGACGACGACTTCGTCCCGCCGCCCATTGAAGAAGGGGAGGACGACGAACCCGCCGGAGACCTCGGCGTCGTCGAATCACCACCACCATCACCATCACCACCATCTCCCCCTCGCGCGGAGCCGTACTTGTGAAAATTCCCAATCCATCTCGATCCGCCGCCAACAACTCTCTTCCACGCCTTTTCCGCCGCCGCCGTCCGGGAATAACACTTACCACTGCCGTTGTTCTCGCCCTCAAAACCGCTCGTCGTCGTCGTTCGAAAATGCCCGCTCCTATTGAAAATCGACCACCCGAACAGAGACGAATTCGTCTCCGAATCCTCCTCCAAATCCTCTTTCTCGTTTCGGAATCGTTTCTCGTACAGTTTGATTCGCTCTCGTTTCCACCCCGCGGTGTTATTGCTGTTGTTCGTGTTTTCGCTGTTATTATTCTCTCGCAAGAAACTTTGGCGGAACTTTTGCGACCGTTCGCTTCCGGATCCTCCGTTTCGTTCCGACATTTTCTCTCTGAGTGTTTCCGCGGCCTTGGAGCAATGTGGGGGACGTTTCGTCTCTCTCGCCTCCTTATCACCTCTTAATCTCTCTCATTTAAAATACCACGACGATGCTTTCTTTGTTCGTGTCGTCTGAATCGTCCTCGCGTCTCTCATCGTCGAGTCGTGCGTGTGTTGTTCTCTTCGTACGTTTTGCGCGCGTAAACTTTTGGGGGAAAAACGTATCTTTTAACTGAAAAGGTGTCACAACTCAAAGCGCTGAAAAGGATGCGAGGACGCTCAAGAAGTCCGAAACTTTGACGACGACGACGAAATATGGGTAAGAAATACGTGGATGCGGAGACGGCCTCGGCAATCGACGTCGCTCTGATGAGTTTTACCGAGCACGGATGGTTTCTCGAGCAACTGATGGAACTCGCCGGTTTGGCAGTCGCGGACGTTTTGGAAACGGAGTTGTTGTTCATTAAAGGGAAGGAGGATGCGGAAGAAGAAAGACCAAGGAGGAGGATACTGTTCTTGTGCGGACCCGGGAATAACGGTGGGGACGGGTTAGTCGCGGCGAAACATTCATCAAATAGAGGGTTTGATGTGGATATCTTGCACCCGAAGTTGAACAGTGCGCTTGACGAGAATGAAGGACAAAAACCTCTTCCTTCCGCTCGCGCGGCGTGGAAGAACGCAAAGCTCTTCACGGGTCTCTACTACTCCTGTAAAGCCGCTGGATGTCGTTTTTTACGAGATGGTCAGTTAGATTTACTCGTCGACGCGGATGGGGAACCGGATTTTGAGAAGCCGAAGCTGCTCGAGTATCGCGTCGTCGTCGACGCTCTGTTCGGTTTCTCCTTCAAAGGCGAGCCTCGCGAGCCGTATAAACAAGTCCTCGAAGCCGTGGGGAAGATCCGAATGGTAGAGACAAAGGATAGAACGACAGTATTGAGCGTAGATATTCCCAGCGGAGACGACGTGAACGAAGGACCAACGCAGTACAGTATTCACCCGGATGTCCTCGTCTCGCTCACCGCGCCCAAAAAATGCATTCTACAACGCGCGCGACTCTTCCTGAAAGCTCACGACGCCGCTTCCTCTGACCTCTCACATCTCGCTGAAATCATAAGCTCGTGCCGACACTACCTCGGCGGAAGGTTCATATCCGCAAAGTTAGTCGAACAGTTTAAAGAACGAGCGGATTTAAAACACTGGAAAGACAAATTCGACCAAGAGAAAATACGTTCCCCGCAATACGTCGATCTCGGTCGCGTGGGCGACATTGTTGCAGACGATTTAGGCGACGGCGGCAACAAAGAGTAGTAGTGTAGTAGTAGTAGTAACAGTGCGACCGTTGTAAAAGAGTAGCAGTTGAGAGAGAAGATTCTAGAATGTTCGAGCGCTCTCTCGACATCCTCAATTTTTAAGCGAAATTTTCAAACTTTCGAGTGACAGCCAAAAGTCCGTTATAAAATTTCCCCTACTGAACACGACTAAAATGGTCGAAGATGAATACGTCTCCGCGCTCGCCGAACGCATACGCCGACAGCGCATCGCTTCCTCGTCGAAACCAGTGTTACATTCTTCTTCTTCTTCTTCTCCCTCTAATAATCAAAATCAAAATCAAATTCGAAAGCTCGACGTCCAAAAATGGCGACGGGAAAAAGAATTGAATTCGAAACAGGAGAAGGAAATGAGGATGAAGAGAGAGCAGGAGCAAACGAAGGCGGCGAAAGAGAAGGAGAGGAAAGACCGAAAAGCGAGGAAGGCACGAATTTCAGAGCGCGAAGAAGAGAGGAAAAGGAGGAATTCCGAGAGGGAGCGAAATTCTTCGTTGGAAGCGATGAGTAAAAGTTCTCACAAAATCTGTTCGCCTTTGGAAGCGCTGGCGAGAAGGCGACGCGATATGGATTTTGCGAGGCACAGGTACGAGATGAAAACGAAAGAAGCGAAGGAAAAAGAGGAGCGAGAGGCACGAATCGCGCGAGCGGCGGAAAAGTTTAGGCCGAAAGTGTTCGGGAGTTCCGTGTTAAGAGCGGAAACTATTTGTAGTCGAGAGCGGATGAAGGCGAGAGCGGACGCGAATGAAGCGGCGAGAGCCAAGGCGGAGAGTTGGTTTTTGCCGATGAATAGCGTGATAAAATGATGCGACGGTGCAGTTATAGGAAGTTGTATTTTTTGCGCGTGTATGTATTTATGTGTAGTATCAATCAAACTCTCTCCAACTCGGCGTGGCGCGTTTCTGGCTCTCTTTGTACCGTCGCAGCATCTCTACTTTCCAATCAATTTCGGGAAGAGCGCGAACGGCTCTCATCGTCTTCACCGCGTTCGACCAAGGTCGCTGACCGGGGAGTAACGCGTTGTTGGATTCCAACACTGTGTTAAATAGTTGATACTCTTTGACGAACAGATCGAACAAGATGGTCTCGTCTAACTCGTTCGGAACCGGTGGATGATACATCTCCAATCGAGCCGAATGCGCGAGCGTGTCCGCCGAACATCGCGAAATGCTACTAAGATAATTTAAATATCTCGCGAAGTCATCTCGCGACAAGTTTGGTATGACGGCTAAAGCGTCCGGGGCGTATTGCGGCGATAACGCGGCGCGTTCCATATCCAATAAAACCTTCGCAATCGCCCGGCGTTTCTTTTCGAGACGTTTCTTGTCCGCCGATGCGGCGCTGGGACTGGTTGCGGTAATAGCTCTCGCCGACGGTCGTTTGTGTCGTATCTCGTGTTCTTCCAGTTCAGATGTTTCTATTTTTCCTTCTTCTACGCTATCTGAGGCGACATGTCGCTCTTCTTCTTCTTCTTTTTCATCGCTATCGCTATCTTCTGAAACGTGTTCAACTTCTTCCATCAACTCTGACTCTAGATCGATGCCGGCTCCGCTAATAATGGTTTCCACCTCTCTCATCTCGGTTTGGTCGTCACGCTCGTCAGACGACGGGCGTTGACGCTGAGAAAACGCAAAACTCCCCAGCGCGCTTTGATAGAAGTGTTTTCTCGGCGATACAGGTGGCGTGGACGCCGAGGATTTCGTCTCCGCCTCGGATATCGACATCGTCGATTGCTCGTCCATGCACAATAGAGACACGTACGGTTGCCCAAACGTGCCTCGTTGCTCAAATTGTTTCCTACCTTTCGCCACTTCACTCAACTGTTCCGCGTATTTCCCCACACCCAAAGTGAATCTGGTCGGCATGACCGCCTCGGCGATCCAAATCGCCAAGAGCGTCCACAATCGAGCGGTCCCTAAATTTGATTCCGTATTTGTTCGGTAAAAAAAATAATATCCGAACAAAATGTTTGCTAAAGTCGTGAGTTTAATCACGCTGGAGACCATATACGTGGACGACATCATCAATCTAGGCGGTTTACGTGAGATTCGTAGCGTCGTGTACTTGTTTGCCCAATATTGCGTAATGAAAGCGCCAACCGCTAATAAATAGCCAATCGGTAACGCTTGACCGTATAAGTTTGCCATCGCGAACGTTTTACAACACTGCGCGTACATCTCCGCCAACGGGAAATCTGGCGGCGAGTACAGATAATCCATCGTCGCTTGCGTCTTGGCAAACGGCGCAAGAAATTTTCTCACAAAGTACCCCGGAGAGAAGATGAATTGCCCTAAAATCACTAAATGTGGCGTAAAAATGTTGAACAATTGCAAATAAAACGCTTGGTCGACTAACCCACCAGACGTGTACCATTCGCAATCGCCATCAGACTTACCACACGGCGTCACCAAAATCGGAATCGCACAGGTGTTCAACGCGTGTACTAATACTAATTTTCCCAATAACATCGTGTTCGCCATGGAGTGCGATTTGTAGCGCTCGTAGTGGTTGACCGCCTTCGCGATTTGCGTCAAGATGACGTTGATGAGCGAAATGGTCAACGCGGACGTGATTTTCAGCACTTGCAAGACGTTCTGGTCGGCATCTGAGATTGATACTTCACCGCCGCTCAAGGCGGTTTTCTTGAGAATGTCCAACCTTATTTGCGTCCTCCACCGTTCGGCGTACCATTGCGCGAGGCAAAACGCAACGAGACTTCCAGTCATGATGAAGAACGCGTGCACGTGTCTATTCCTGAGCAAGCTATTGTGACTCCCATCGTCGTTACCACCTTTGGTGTTAAATCCCATGTTTCTCCAGATAATGTCGGAAGGTTCCGGCGCTCTTTCGACGACAATGGCAGTTGTTCCTCGAAACTTTGGCGCATCCGGTTCCTTGCGAAGCTTTCGCACGAACCACTCTTCTACATCTGAAATATGATCAGCTACGCACGCCGACGCGCTCACCTCGTAATTAAACGTAACGATCGCTTGCCCGGTGTTTTCCTCTAAAACTTTCGATTTCTCAATCTCGCGAATTTTCGCCCTCATTTGTTCTATTCTCTCGTCCAACGCGACTAAATTTTCCACCGTCGCTCGTCTACCTCGCAATATCAACAGTCTGTAGAGAAATCTTCCTAGAGGAGAATTCTTCGCTCTCCCTTTCTGCGGCTCTTTTTTCGCATTCATCTTCGCCGCTATCTCCGCGCGACTCAAGCGCAAACGGCACAGTTCTCTTTCGCATTCCACGAGCTTGCAAACGTTTTTCATCAAAACTGTATTCGCGACCTCTCCGTAGTGGGTAAAAAACTCCCCGACTTCCTCTCTCGTGGCGTCTTTATTCAGAAATCTGACCAACACGGAATAATCTCCAACCGTCATCGTTTCCATGTCGTACTTTAAAAACTTGTCCGATTGCACTTTTTGATATACGGCGTCAAAAATGGTGCACGCCAACACGACTAAAATTTCGACGATAAAAACGCCCACGTCTAAGGACGGTTTCGTGTCGAGCTCTGGCGAAGCGCTTTCCTCGCAACACATGGGGGTAACGGTCTCGTCCACAAACTCGCACGGTAAAATCATATCGCACACCGCACTCTCCGTCATCGTTCCCGTAAAAAATTGGTTGTACTCCGCCTCGTCCCTCGCCGTGTATTTACACGTCGTCGGGCAGTTGTAAAAGCTCCTCGCTTTCGCGTCTTCGCACTTGGACCCGGGCGTCGTGCGCAGCACGAAATTCGCCGCGTTCGAGTAATAGCTTTTCCAACACTCGTACGACGACGATGAAGACGACGACGACGACGTCGACGAACTCGTCCGAAAAACTTCCACATTGTACTCGCCGGAGAGTTTCGATTTTTCCACGTCAATCGCAATCTCGTGCAACGTCAAACAACTCAAAACGACGCACAAAACGCCAATCGACACTAACGTGTCAAAGAACAATCCCAGATCCGCGCTAAACTTCCCAACTGCTTCGTTCGACGAGGAGAGCGGAAACAGTCTCGCCGAGTGGATGTCTCTTAGCCCTCGGAAATCGGTGGAATAGTCTCGCAGCTTTTGCAAATCCGCTCGCTTTTGCGCCAGGAACGTGGACACGACGGACTCGCGTCGTTGTTCCGCGAGGACGTCGTCTTCGATGATTGTTTCTTCTTTTCGAGAAGACGAAGACAACATTATTACGCGTCGGCGTGTTCTTGTTTGATGCGAGGGAGTAGTCGCATCGTTTGCCGCAGAGAGAGAAGAGAGGAGAAAGAATGAAGAAAAATAACTGTCTTGTCTGCTTTGGAATTCAACTCGTATTCAAGCGTAAAGTATTAACTAATCATCGGATATGTGGCTATTATAACATGTACAAAACAATCGCTCGCGAAGATAAAACGTAATAATACTATTCTTTTTTTATGGATTGGACATTCGCATGGCGACGTCGTCGGATAAGTCGCGAGTTGGTCGTCCATCCGGAACCTCGGCGACGGCCGAGAAAGCCTGCTTTTGCTGTTGTTGGAATTGTTGCGGCTGCGAGGCGGCGGATTCGACGACGTTGTTGTTCGTCGTCGTAGACGCCGTCGGCGTGCTCTTCTCCCACGTGCGTAATGGCAAGACTTTAGAGACGAAATTTCTGAATCCACCGCCTAACGCGCTGGTTTCTTTCAACTTCTTCTCCTCTTTCTTAGCGGCTAATTTTTCCGTTCTCGCCTCGATGTTCGCCATCCATCTGGACGCCCAATTTTTCTTGTACTCTTCCTCTTCCAGCCGTTTCTTTTCCTCCTCTTCCAATCTGGCTTTTTCCTCCGCCGCGGCTTTCTCTTCCGCCTCTTTCTTCGCTTTCGCTTTGGCTTCTTTCTTTGCCTTGATAGCGGCTTTTTTAGCCTCTAGTTCCGCCTCGGCTTTCGCCTCCGCCGCCTCTCGCGCTTCCTTCTCCGCGAGCTCAGCTTTGACTTTCTTCTCGTGCTCAAACAACTTCTTGGCGTACGCGAGCGCTTCCTCTTTCTTCGCTTTTTCTTTGGCGATTTCGCCGAAGTTGGTCAGTTTCGATTGCGCCAATCGCGCGGATTTTTTTGTCGATTTGCTCGAAGAGGAGAGGTCCTCGATGTGTTCTTCTTGTTCGTTTTTGTTCTTCTTTTTGCCGCTCAAAACCGCTTTGATTTTTGGTTCTTTCTCCCCGTTGGCGTCTTCTTCTTCGTCGTCGTCGACGACTTTCACCCACGTTGGCTTCTTCGAGTGTCCACCATTCGTCGATGATGAACTGCTCGCAGTCTTCCCCGCGTTCTTCGCTTTCGCCGCCGCGATGGCTTCTTTTATCGCGTTCGTTTCTTTCTTGTGTTTCAAAAACTTCTCGATGGCTTCTTTCTTCATCGCCGCGAGTTGCGCATCTTCGTCTTCATCATCATCATCTTCTTCTTCTTCTTCTTCTTCTTCTTCTTCTTCTTCAGAATCTGACGAGTCCTCCTCTTCTTCCTCCTCTTCTTCCTCCTCTTCCGGTTTCTCTTCAAACTCCTCCAAAACTTCCTTCCCGACTGGCTGCCCGGGCACGCAGATCTTCTTCGAGTACAAATCCTTCGCCGGCGTATCCAACACCGATTGTACGTAATCCTTCGTCTTGAACGTGCAATACGGCGTCTTTGATTCCTTATAGTCCACGTACGCCTCGCACGTTTCCGATTCCGTGCAAATCTCCTCGCACTCCTCCGCGGATTCTTCGTAGACAAACTTTTCGTACCCGGCAGCCTCGTCGTCGCTTTCGTGCGCCGGCACCCACTTGTTGAAATGCGGCACGTAATAAGACGTCACCTCCAACTTCTTATACGAGTCTCTCCCGATGTAATCTTCCATATCGTCCCCATCCACGGCGGTTTTAAACTCGCAATACTTTGGGTACGTGTCCTCGTAATCCATAAAGCCGACGCACGCGGCTTCCGCGTTGCATTTTTCCTCGCACTCTCGAGAGGACTCTTCGTATTCCAGTTTGTACGCCAACTCGCTCCCGTCCTCAAATTCACCGTTATCTTTCACGTTCGTATTCGTAATTCGGATGTACGTTTGCGGACACGTTGGATTTTCCTCATGTTTGTGTGTTTGCTTGTGCTTCTTCTTCCCGAGGCGCAGCGTTGAAGATGGCTTCTCCTGCTTGTGCAGAGTTTTCGTGCCTTTTCTCGTCTGTTTCTTCTCAGACGATACAGACGACGTCAACGACGACGATCCTTCGTGGTTATGGTGAGTATGGTGACCACCACCGAGCGGTACCAACCCGCGTCTTCCTTTGCCGCTCATTTGATGGTCCTCCGTCCTCGTCATTGCCAGTACTGAGAAGAGCAAAAGCGAGAACACAACAACCGCGGCGCCAGAGGAGAACTTTCCAATTTTGTGATTTCTGATGCGCATCATCGAAACTAATGACGACGACGATGAAGACGCCACAGTATCTAACAACAACAAAGGCGCATCCTCTGTTGTTGTTCTCATTGTCATCCTCCTCCTCTCGAGATCGATCGAGATGATGTGTGTCAAAGCTTGGTTACTACGTGTGTGTGTATATACTTTGTGGGAGAAATTTTATTCCCCGCGGCAAAGCAAAGAGAGAGAGATGAACAAAAAATTGTTTAGGGTTTTGTGAGAACCCTAAACTATTTTTTTGAGGAGCGACCAAATGCAAAAAAACGCGAGAAAGAAAGAAAGAACGAAAGACATGTCTCGGGGCAAGAAATGCGCATCTTTGGTGGTAGAGTTGTTCGCTTTAAAAAGGCAGAGAAGACTGATGTCCTCGGGATTCGCGAGTAGTAGTTATAGTAGTAGTGGTAGAATTATTAGTAGCTCTTTCGCTTCGTCGTTTCAAAATCTCGCGCAAGAAGGAAGTTGTTTTAGGGGAAAATGGAGGCGCGAGATGCAAAACTTTGCAAGAGGAGGAACAACAGGACGCGCGTTTTCCATCGCCGCAAAAGACGACGAGAAAAAGACGAAGGAGGTCAACAAGGCAGGAGAAAAGACGGGGGACGAATCCACGAGTAATCCTTTAGCCGGGATGATGTTTCCGTGGGAGCGCGCGGTGCTCTCTTCGCCTCGCCAAGAAGGCCCCACGCCGTGGTGGCACAAACTGTATTGGTTCGTCTTTGCGTTTTGCGTCTTGTTAATCGCCTCGAATCGAGTACGAGAACAGTTCGAACAGAAAGACGAAACGGAAAAAAGAGAGATGAAGTTGAAGAGAAACAGAAGAGCGATGGCGCGAGCGCTCGAAGGACGATCGTTCGTGGGGAATCGAGAGTACGATCCGAGGACGGATAGTTTACGCGGCGGGAGTCTCGAAGACGAGGAGGAGGAAGAGTCGGATCCGTTCGAAGGGTTGGAACCGCATGAGATTGCCGCTTTAGTCGCGAAAGAGGCGCCGGATGGTGACGTATACGCCGGGTGGTCGCCGGAGGAGATTCAAGAGTACGAAGAGAAGAGTAAAAAAGAGAGAGAGAAGGAGAAGAAAGGAGTATTTGTGATGCCGCCGACCGCCGCGAAAAAATGAAATCCAATCCAATAATATTACACGCCAGGCAGAGATGATGCGTTTTTCGCAGCACCATTAGTATTCTCCGTCGTTTTCTCTTGGTCGTCCTTTTCTTTCACCACGTCTTCTTCTTCCTCCTCCTCTTCCCCGTTCAACTTTCTCGCGAACGCATTCAAAGCCTTCTCGCTGGGATGCCCGAACCAACATCCGCCCGGGCACTCGCAATCGCCGCCAAACTCTTTCGGCACGTGCTTCAAATCAATCTCTTCGCTTATCTTAGCGCGCATTTCTTCCACGCTATCTAAAATGAACACGTTATCTAACGTTTTCGCCGAGGCTAACGGGGCGACTAAAGCGTAGACGAACCTAAACGTCGGGCTTGGTTTACACAAGTACACTTTGCCGTGTCGTTCGCATAAAAACGCGCTTCCGAACTTTGCCATTTGCCTCAGAAATCCCAAAACTTCTAAATTCAACTCTCCCGCGCTAAATTGGGAGACATCGACGATCCGAGTGATCTTCCCATCCGGCCACGGTCTCGTGTCCACTTTATCGAACGCGTACGTGGTCACGAACGCGATGTGTTCTTTCACCGGCGTCGTCGGATCGCTCTCGAACCCTCTCGCTTTCATCGCGTCGACGAGTTTTTGCCACCCAGACGGTCGCTCTAATTGTAACACGTGACCAGTTTTCGTGACTCCGTGGAACGCGTGGCCGTAGTTCTCTTTCACACTCGCGTAGTTCGGGCACGTTCGGCACAAAATCGTCTCGAAATTCACCTCTTTCTTAAAATTGACGTGTCGTTCGTATTTTCGCAACTGTAACTCCACGTCTCCGTTGCACGTGTGTTTGAACCGCGTGGGTAAGATGGACGGGTCGGTAAAAAACGGCCCGTCGTCGTCCTCGTCCGATCCACCGTTTTTACCACCACCTGCGCTTTTCCCACTGTTATCCTTTGTCTTTCCTTTCTTTGTCTTCTTCTTATTTCTCGCGTGATAGTCGCTCGGGTTGACGATGCGTTCGATCGCGTCCAACACCATCCGTCTAATCGAATCCATTCCGTCCACGCCGGAAACGACACACATGAAAAGAGACGCGAAAAGAAGACTGATTTTAGAAAGAATCGCGAGTGGTAGAATGGCGAAGAGTTGGAACCAAAGACCGGAAATCTCAAAGAGAGAAGAACCGACCGAAACCATGGTGATGGTGTTGTGTTTGTGATTTAGTGAAGAGAATAGGTGTTGGTGTTCCCTAAAGAATATTAAAGCGCGTATCTACTACATCCGCCTTTTGGCGACGATTTGTCGACTTTGAAGAAGACTTTTGTCTCTAAACTAAACGAACGGCGTCTTCTCGCACCTATTCTCTAACGCCGTCAACAGATTCTTCTTCAACTTCCCGTCGTGTAAGATGGAAAGTATGGACGGGATGTCTTCGTTTTCTCGCTCGTATTTCAAAGCCTCGACCAAGACGACGCCGCAGAATTGGAAGCAGTTTTTCTGGAACGTTTTTTGGACGTTTAAGCGTTCAGGTTCGGAGAGTGACGCGTATTCGTCCACGGTGCATTCCGTGAACGGGTCGAGATGGTCGTGTTTGATCCATACGGAGAGGTATTGGGTGGAATCTTGGAGCTGGATTTTTGCGCGCCATTTATAGCCGCCTTTGCCGTTTGATTTGAGCGCGATGGAATCGACGCGGGTTACCCACGCGAGCAAGTTGAACACGATTGTTCGCGTATCGTCAGGTTTACCAACTTTAGCTCGGCGAAGGCGTTTGATGCAAGATATGTACGACCAGAGACCGTTGGTAGCGTTCTTTTGAACCTCGACGGCGATACGGAACTCCTCGGATTGCGTAAACGCGGATAAACTTCGATTGGTGGAGTTGGTGTTTGTTGTTGCCGCCGTGGTCGGTGCATCGACGGATGTTTTGTTGTTGTTTGTGTTACTTTGCGTCGTTTGCGTTTGGTCCTCGGAAGAAGAGAGAATGACGCGTTTACGACGCGAAGGTCGCTCCCCCGGCGGGACTTGCACGTCCTCTTCTTCCTCGACTTCTATTTCCATGCTATCCTCGTCAAGTTGCGTGTTTGGAATAACTTGAATTTCGTCCGGTGCGTCGTCGTCATCGTCGTCGTCCAAGTCTAGTTCTATGATTGCGTTTCTATTTTGCTGATGTTGTTCTTGTTGACGATGCCGTCGCGGCGGCTGCTGCTGCTGCGGAGGAGGATTTCGCGGCGCCTGTCGTCGTCGTTGTTCTTGTTCTTGTTGTTCTCGTTGCTGCTGATTTTGCGCCGCGCCACCGCTTCTCCCCCACGCCACTTTCTCGCACGCCTCTCTCCTATTCGCGCTCTCGCCGGTCAACTCCTCCGGCCTATTCGGCTCCCTCCACTTCTTCAACATCCTCTGTCTCGCCGCTTCCAACCGCGTCACTTGCCCGCCCAACACGACTAACCTCTCCTTATCCACGTACAAACACCCATTGACGACCTTCGGATCTATCAAGGCGACTTTACACCCCGCCTTTGTTTCCACCGCGTCCAACTGCGGTATCGCCGAATACTCGTACAACACGTATCTGCGCTTCCCATCCGTCGCGTTCATTTTTAAACACCTCGCCTGTAAATTTGGACCATTTTTAGTACTATTCTCGTACCGACTTGCAAACGGTTTCCCGACGTCCACGAGCTCGTCTATTTGCATTACGAACTTGCCTTTCACGCACGTCTCGTGCATCTTTTCTAAATCCTCTTTATCCAAAACCATGGAACCGTGGCAGGCGACGTTCACGTCCGCGAACATGAACTGGTCGTACGTGCGCGACAAGAGCCATTCGTCGTCTTTGATGTCTTCTTCGTCTTTTTCTTCTTCTTCTTTTAAAGCGTGAAAACACTTCTCCACCCACTCGGTGTGGACGCGCAAACGAAGCAGCGATTCGAGTTCAGAGTGTAAAGCTTTGATTCTTTTTTTCTTGACGTCGTTCTCGTTCTCATTCATTTCGTCGCGCATGATTGATGATTAGATGAGAGAAAAGTGGAGTTTGTTACAACTTTGAATTTTCCCAATAAAACTGTACAAACGCATCGCGTAAAATAGAGTTCGTATTTCGGGCGAAACGTGTACACTTTTGCGAGAGAGAATACGAATACAGGGGCTAGGAGTGGTTCTTGGCGTTGTTTTCTCGGAGTTGTTGTTCTGGAAGTGACTTAAGACTTCATTCGTTCTATACGTCGACTAGTATTCAATCGCACGCTTTAATATATACAAAATTCTACGCACCACACTCTCTCCCTCCTCCACTCCTCTTTCCGAGCACTTTTGCTACTTTCTCCGTGATGATCTTTTCTCAAAACGGACCTTTCACTAAACGGACGGTCCTTTCACTAAAACGGTCCTTTCACTCTTAACGTCGCCTTCACGCAAAACACCTCCCCTCTCGTCGCCGCTTTTGTTCTCTTCCCGACTAACCGCGCTTCAAACTCGCCGCTCGGCGCTAACTCCGGAACCGCCGCGTCGTACTCCATGGTCACCACTGTCGTCGCATTCGCATCATCATCATTCGTTTTCCTCTCTATCGGACATTTCGTCGGCTGCGAAGGATCTGTTTCGTCCGCGCGTATCGTTTCGCACAAGGACAAGGTATCCGTATACAAAGGCACGCCTTGGTACAAAATCTGCACGTCAATCACGGATGTCGTCGGGATGGAATCTGCCATCACGTTCCCTCTCAGAGTAAACTTTGCGGTGCCGCCGGTTCGCACCGGGTCTGGGTTTAACGCGACTGAAATAAGTTCGATGTCTTTTCCTCCTTTATCTTCGATGTCGTCGTCTTTCTCGTCGGCGTCGCAGGTTTCCCATTCGAACGCTTTCCCCAACATTCCTTCCCGGGATGATGCGGTTGAAAGTCGAACAGAAGAAGAAGACGAAGACGAAGAAGAAGAAGCGGAAAAAACAAAGGCGGAATGTACCAGCAAAAGAAGAAGCACGCGCTTCGATTTCGCAAACGAACTCGTCATCGTTCTCGGAGTTTTTATTGCGAGCAGGTATTTTATCTGGGGAAACGTGAATGCATTCACCACACAAAAACTGCGCTTTCAACTCGCGCGCATCACATGTCTCTCCTCCTCCTCCTCGCGAAAAGAGGAGGAGGAAAAGGTGGTTTTGATGTCGGTCGTTGCGTTCGAAGTGTTTTTCGAAAGAGCTCCACATCAACACCTAATGCGCTGAACAACAACAACACCACACAAAGGATGATGCACAGAGACGACCTGTACCACAAAGAACTCCTCGTCTCGCAGTTCCCCATGTCCTCCGCGCAATCGAAAACGAGGAACCGTTTGCTCGCGTTCTCCTCCGCGTTCGCATCCGCATACATCGGGTATTACTCGTTTCCAATAGTTTCGGACGGGATGATAAACTCCGCGGTGTACATGGTGGAACACGAGAGCAATTTCATGCGCAAACGAGGCTTGTGGAGAAGCGAGTGGGTGTTGACTACGTTTCCTGATAGTACGTACGGCACGGCGAAGAAGTGCGTGGAGAAAGGCCTGTTAGAGGTGGTTTTGAATTTGTGCGAATTGAAAGAGAAGGAGACGGACGAGGACGTCAAAGAGGGGGCGAAGAGAGTGCTGTTGATGCTGGCGCAATCAGAGAGCGGACGGAAACGGGTGGACGGAGACGGGAAGTTGCGGAAGCGGGTGAAGCGAGCGGCGCCGGAGGCGCTTCTCGCGCCAGAGCCGCCGCGGTGAAAGAAGAAGAGCAGGAGGAAGATGTTCGTTTTGTATAGTATTTGCGCAAACGTGTTGTAATATATTTTATTTATATGCTAGTAGCTGCGGCGTATAAGTAGCGTCATCTGACTTTTGCCTCCTCCTTAGTAGTTTTCTTGCGCTCGTTTTTCGCGTTCAGGTCTGCTATTCTTTCATCGTACGTCTTCTCCGTCGAGCGTTTCTTTAAGCTCACCGGCTCGCCTTTCGGTTCACCAGCCGCTGTGCCGTAGTAGGTCGATGAGAGTAAGCCTCTGGTTAATTCGCGGCTTCGCTTAACGTTATGAGAAGGAGTATCGGCATCTTCCTTCACCGGCGAGTGCGCCTTTCCTCCGATTTCCTCCCACAAGCTCGCTTTCAATCGATGCATCCTCGCCGCCGCCAACGCGTGCATTTCCAAGCCTTGCCGAGCCTCCTCTGATACTCTTCTCTTGCCAGGATTTATGACAGAGTCGTCGTACTCGCACCCGACTAAAACGAGCGAATGTTCTGGCGCCATCGCATATAACGGTTTTCGCGGCGTTTTCGTTAAATCGAGAAGCTCGTCGATAATGTCCGGCGCATCCGCTCGCAAACCAACTTGGAAAAGCACCGCCGCGATACAACGCACCATGTGCCACAAAAACGAACTTCCTTCGATGATCAGCACCCAATCCGTCTCGCGCAAAAGCGCACCGGTAGTCCGTTCCGTATTCTTCTTTTCTATGCGACACTCTTTTATGTGCCTAGTGTAATCGCGACAATCCTTCACGTTCATCTTGCAAAAATTTCTAAAATCGTGCGTTCCGACCAACTTCTCGCACGCTTCTCGCATCCTTTCCACGTCGAGAATCTCCTCCGGCTCACATTTTCCAGCCTCTTCTCCTCCTCGCGGCGGCGCGAGATTTTGTCGCACAACTCTCGTGAAATGATACTCGTACCGCCTACTCGTACAATTAAACCTCGAACTGAATCCATCAGGCACCGCGTACCAACACAACGCTCTCACGTCGTCCGGCAACGCTCGATTCAGATTACCGACGTAATCAATCTCCTCTCCGCCTTCACCGTCTTCGTCGTCTTCTTCGTCTTCTCCGCCGCCGCCGCCAACTCCTTTACACCTCACGTTCAAACTCACCACGTTCCCAATCGAACTCACCCCTCGGTCGGTCCGCCCACACCGACTGTAATCCACGGACGGTTCCCCGAAAATCTCCTTCGTTGGGTCCACCAGTCTGCATTTTTTCAAAGCCTCGAACAAAGCGCCTTCAACCGTTCGAATGTAACTGTTCTTCGCATTCGCATTGGTGTCTGATGAGGCTTGCAAGCAGCCTTGACTGGAAAACCCGAAATGGTTTGCACCGCAATACGCGAGTTCGAGTGCAATCTTGCGCGTTTTATATTTCGAGAAATCGAACGTCCTCTTTATCTTTATCTTTTTCTTCTTCTTCAACGTCAAACTCTCTTCCTCCTCCTCTTCCTCCGTCGTCATCATCTCCGCCGTTATTTTGGTGAATTTCCACTAAAAACTCCCCTAAAATTCCCCCACAAACAGAGAGACACTTAGAGAGAGATGATGCTCGCATCAAAACCTTTAAAAAAAGAAAAGATGCCTTGGGACGACGTGTTGGACTTTGACGTCGACGGAATGTTAGCGTTGGCGGATCATCTTTTTTACCCCACGATCGATGATGAGTACGTTTCGAACGAAGAAGAAGACACGAAGGAGATTCCGAAATTTTTGAAAAATTTCTCCCCGATGTGGTCCCAAAATCATCCAATCGATGCGCTCGCGAAACGAGTTTTAAGGTGCGAGATACGCGCGGATACGAACGTCTCGGACCAGGAGAATGTCGTTTTGATGATGCATTTGTGCAAGATTTTACAAGTCGCCTTGGAAAGGGCTTTGACGACTGCTGAAAAGAGTAACGAAGATGATTATTATTATTCGAGGAAAGAGCGAGAGAACGAACTGTTGAAAGAAAAGGTCGAGGAGCAAAAGCGCGAGTTTTTAATCCTGTCCAAAGAGATGCGAGAGGTGGAGATGGAGTTCGTGAAACGCATCGAGATGCTGGAAAAAGGTGATGCGAGGAAAAGAGATGGATATTTATTACCACTTTTGTTGGATGATGATGATGCAAAACCGAAGAAGATGTTTCGACTCGCCGCGAACGAGGAGGACGAAGATACCGGTGGCGGCGACGACGACGACGACGACCAGATGATCGAGGGGGAACATTTTTTTAGCACACCGAGAAAGGAGAAGAGGGCGATCGTGAACGCGAAGAAGCGCGAGGCGGACTTGTACGAAAAAGAACAACACGAAGAAGCGTTGCGAAGAGCACAACATCGCGCGTTGGCGTTGGAGACGCAGTCGGACGCGCTTTCGGATAATTTGGAAGAAAGCAGGAGAGAAATTCGAAAGTTGCAAAAGATGTTGGCGGAGGAAAGAGAAAGAAACGAAGAGATGGAAAATCGACAGATGGTATTAAACAAGCGTTTAATGATGCAACCACCAACGTCCTCGTTCACGTCTCTCGTCGGAACATCGGTGTCGCCATCCTCGCCGGCAAAGAAAGGGAGCGCGTATCGATTAGGGAGCGGTAAAAATAGAATGCCGCCGCCGCAAACGGTTGAGAAAACGAAACGCATTCTCGGATACGAAGATGACCAGAACGAAAACGCTATGGCGTTAACGAGAGAAGAGACATTAAACAGATGGGACGCTCGCGCGCAGTTTAAAATCGCCATGGACCAGTTGAGAAGAGACTTGTCGGTGAAGAGCGCGCAGTACGACGCCTGTTCCGCGAAGTGCGAGGCGCAATCGAGAGTGCTTTCGAAAACCGTGAAAGAGCGCGACGAACTGAAGGACGAAACGAAACGGCTTCAACGTACCGTTGAAAAGTCTAAGCGCATAGGAGAAGAAACCGTAGAACACATTCGACGCGATGCGGAGGAAAAAGAAGAACGAGATAAACGATTGATGCGCGAAGCGGTGTCTTCTTTGCGACAGAAAGTGCGCCAACTCGAACGCGAACGAGACGACAGTCGCGAGGAACTCTCAGAAACCACGCAATCGTTGGAGAAAATGAAGCAAAAAGCGAGTAAAGCCATGGAAAAGAACACGAGATTGCAGAAGGAAACGACCGATTTGAGATTCCAAATCGAAAAGCTTCAAGACCAATTGCAGCGAACGGTGGATTTGTACGAACACGAAACGTTGAAAGTCGAACTCGACCGCGCGACCGAACGAACAAAAAAGCTACAACTGGCTCTCGACAAAGAAACGAAATCGAGTGCCGAGGAAATCGAGCGTTTAGAACTCGATATCGAAAAATTCGAAAAGCAAGCCGCGCTCGCGCAAAAAGAAAAGTTAGACCTCTCCTCTCACCTCGTCGTCCGAGAAAAAGAACTCGAATCGAGCCGCGTGGAAACCAAACGAATTCAAGAGGAACTCGAAACCGTCCAATCATCCGTGCACAGCAAAGAAGAAGCGTTTCATAACGCGGAAAAGCAACAACAACTCGAAACGCTCGAAATTGCCGAAACGCTTCTAAAATACGAGCGGGAAAACCAAAAGCTCAAAGCCGAGCTCGCAGCGCTCGACCCGAAATTCTTCGAGGAAGTCTTCGAGTGCAAAGAGAGGTGTAAAAAGCGAGGGTTGGTAATTCAAAAGTACGAGATGAAGCTGAGGAGTTATTGCGAAACGCTCGGATTCGCGTTCAAACGCGAGCCGTGGGATTGATGATGATAAAAAATGTGTTATTTATTATAAGAGGTTTTTAACTGTTTTCAGACTGCACTTCTTCCTCTCCTCTGGGGAAATAAAAAAGTGTAGATATGGGCGCGACGACATCAAAGAGGCAGTGCTCTCTGTTCTCCTCTCCGGGAAGACGGGAGGAGGAGAAAGATCCTTTCGACGATGCCGTCGAAAATCTCCCGAGCAACGACAGCTTTGATAAATGTATCGGCGCCAAAGATATCAGTTCGTCTCTCACGGAAACCATCAAGAATGGAATGAGAGACAAAAACAACAACGGCTTTAGCAGCGCGAACACGACGAGCAGTTTCGGCGGCGAAAAGAAAAGCACGAAGAAGAAAGCGTGGCTCAATCCACACAAGCAAAACACGCCGGATTTCATCGAGTACGAGCTGAAGCACATGCCGGTCGGGAAAATGTACCCAGACTTGGTGGATAAAGCGACTGAGATTGTGAAAAAGTGGAAAGTGGATTTCCCGTTGTCCGTGTGGACGCGAACGGTGAAAGGCGATCGAGTCGCGAAAGAGTTTAACGAGTCAGCGCCGGTAATTGCGAGAATGCTCGCGTTCGTCGACGAAGAGTTCGAAAAGCCAGAGAACGAAGGCAAACGGATTACCATCGTTGATTTGTGCAGCGGGTTCGGTTACCTGGGCATGTTCTTGAGCGAGTTGTTGGACCCGGAGAAGGTGAGGAAAATTTATTTAATCGATAAAGAGTGGCCGCAGTTTGGGGCGAAACCCAAAGAAAACCGCATGTCGAACGCACACATCGTTGGTATAGGTACAGAAGACGACGATGAGAATGGCGAAGACGAAAGAGGAGGAGGAGGAGGAGGAGGAGGAGGAGGAGGAGGAGGCAGT